>ENA-OQAA01000738-OQAA01000738.1-human-gut-metagenome-genome-assembly--contig:-NODE-738-length-20726-cov-2.549007_pt1 | contig 20726 bp, 27 predicted proteins | sample MGYA00242489_ERZ504515 | MGnify/ENA primary metagenome ERZ504515 (study PRJEB26092, sample SAMD00036237) | human gut metagenome | host: Homo sapiens | study: EMG produced TPA metagenomics assembly of... | reverse complement strand
GACAATCTCATCTACACATGGCTTTTAATACACAGAGGAAAACGCATCCACATCGCCAAACGCTTTAAAAAAGAACGCATTTTCCTTCCATAACCGGCATTCCCGCTCCGGTCCTATATCACCCAGGCCAAGAACTGCGGAACCATCGGTAACAACAAGACACATGTTCCATCTTCTTGTAAGATCGTATGATTTGTCCACATCCTTCTGGATCTCCAGACAAGGCTGCGCTACACCCGGAGTATAAGCCAGGGAAAGATCATCCTTTGTCTCTACCGGAACAGTTGTCACAACCTCAATTTTGCCTTTCCATTCTCCGTGTAATCTCAGTGATTCTTTTGCGTAATCCATTTTTATATCCTCCTTAGGGATTCTTTTAATAGTTTCCTGTAAAAAACCTGCTGTCCTTTGGAAGCTCATAGTCCTTAAAATACTTGCCGAAATCAAGCTTTAAGTATCCACACAGGTTTGCAAGCTCTACCATAGTGTTGTCATTGACCGGAATACCGTTTTCTCTTCTTTCTTTTTCTGCAAAGACTTCTTTTTCACCATGGGTATAGATGCGGTCCTTGCCTTCAGCCTGGGACTTTCTCTCAGGGCCTCAAGATAATCGGAAAAATGTTTTCTGATGGCTGCCGGATCACCGAATGCTGCCGGATCAATAGCCATAAAGCCATGGCAGATTCCGGTTTTGTCCGGGAAGTACAGCAGCTGTCAGAAGTCACGCCCATGGAAAGAATGGAGCTGAACAGCTCGCAGAGCATTCCGTAGCCATATCCCTTATGACTTCCTGTCACCTCTTCGCTTCCGCCAAGGGGCATTATTCCACCACCCTTTTTTGCCACAATATTTGCAAGTACATCAGGAGCGTCCGTGCTTGCATGGCCGTCCTTATCAAGAGCCCAGCCATCCGGCAGCGGTTTTTCCATCTTATTGTACATCTCCAGTTTCCTCTGGTAACTACTGTAGTTGAACAGTCAAAGAAAAACGGATAGGGATCAGCCGGCATTGCCACTGCAATAGGATTCGATCCCAGCATGGCCTTTTTGCCGAATGTAGGAACCATAATTGCCTCAGAGTTGGTGCATGCCATACCGATCAGACCCTGATCGCATGCCATTTTTGCATAAAATCCGGCAATGCCAAAATGATTGGACTCACGGACACTGACAATGCCCACACCTGTTTTTTTCGCTTTTTCAATTGCCTTTTTCATGGCAAAAACACTGATCAGCTGTCCCATTCCGTTATGTCCGTCAATAACAGCAGAAATCGGTGTTTCAAATACTACCTCTGGTTTGGCGTCCGGATGGATCGTTCCCTTTTCAATACCCTTGTGATAGCGAACCATTCTCTGCATTCCATGGCTCTCAATACCATAAAGATCTGCTGTCAGAAGCACATCCTTAATTTCTGCGCTCTCTTCATCATTAAAACCAAAAGCCTTAAATACATCGGTACAAAACTGATTTAATGTGTCATATGACCATTTTACATATCCCATGATAGTTCCCTCCGTTTTCTGGTAGTGCCAAACATTTTATTGGTTATACCAATTTGTAGTTTCATTATAGCATCGGTCATACCAGAGCACAAGAAAAATCTTTTGATTTTTATGCAAAATCATATTATTTTAATGGGATCATTATGTAAAATAGTATCATATAGACAAAATATCAGTTGTCATTCTTCTTCCCGAAGCATTTCCGACATAAATTTCTCCACAGTGACCATATGCTCCGACATACACCTCTCTGCCGCTTCCACATCTCCGTTAATAATTGCTTCCACCAGCTGTGATGCTGCTCATCCACAACAGCGGCAGACTGATTTTTATGCATGATATAATCTCTGATTCCGGAAATGATACTCTCTGTCAGCTTGTCCGCAGCAGCCAGAACACTGTAGATCATGGGATTGTCTGCAATTTTTGCAATCTTCTGATGAAGTTCTTTATCAAGCTCACCCCTCATCTTCTCATCTTCAGCAGCATCCAGCCTGGCAATGATCATCCACAGCTCTGCCGCATCCAGAGGCGTACACTTTTTTGCAGCAAGAATTGCATTTTCCCTTTCAAGTGCTGCACGAAGCTGCTGGTTCTGGCGGACATAACCATTATTCAGCTGGAAAAGGATGGACAGAGGTCCGATCAGCCAGGTATCAAGATCTTCTGTTATATAATTGCCTCCTCCAGGCACTGCCTTCAGAATTCCCAGAAGCTCCAGTGCTCTTAACACCTCTCTTACAGCAGCTCTTGAAACCCCCATGGTCTCCGCCATAGTACGCTCTGCCGGCAGAGCATCTCCAGCCTTCAGCTTCCCTGTCTGGATATTGTCAATAATCTGCTTCAATATTCCATCAAACGCCCGTTCTTCCCCAATTTTCCTAAACATACTTCTCCTTAATTCTTTTTCATTTAATATGCACCTTTACAGCTCTTTATCAGAAACTTTTTGTACGTCATAAGTATATCATTCTGCCTGATAAAAAGGCAAGCATTAAAGGTCGGCTCAGATAGTTTTCCTTCCAAATCAGCATCCGTTTTTTATTTATGTGCTTCCCCATTTACATTCTGTAATTTCCAATTCACTCCGTCTGTGCTACACTCAGTAATGATCTCCACCTTTGTTTCATCCATAAATACCCTCTCAGGTTTCCTTGTCCATATCAGTTCCTGTTTTAAAAATTCTGTCCATTTTTATCCTCCTCTTTTATTTTTTGTCTCCTGTAATCATTCTGGGAGTCACCGTGATGTCTCTCTGTACTTCTTTTTCTTCCAGAATATCCATGGCAGTATCATAAGCAAGAGATCCAAAATCCGGGCTCTGGATAGTTGCATCCAGAATTTCTTTTTCCACCAGATTCAGTCCGGCGCTTTCTCCCTCAAATCCGTCTACCCCCACAAACTTTGTTCCATTTCCCATACGAAGCTGTTCTCCGGCAATATACGCTCCATACGCCATCTCATCATTAAAGGCGAAAACAATATCAGGAGCGCCATTTACAACAAGGTAATCCTTCATCCGGCTTCTGCCACATCCCGGAACCAGTCCCCATAATAATACACAATATCTTTTTCTTTGACTTTTTTCTTCACTGCTTCTGTAAAACCGCGAAGTCTGTCCTCTGATATAGGCGAGCTTCCACGCCCTGAAACACGATAATCTTATCACCCTCTGTATAAAAATTCTCCAGAATATATTCTCCCGCCATCTTGCCAATTCCGTTATCATCTGCCTGTATCACCGTTGTATAAGCCTTTGTCTGCGGCTCCACTCCTACAACCACAATAGGAATTTCCTCAAAAACCTCCTCCATAATCCCGTTCAGCGCATTGCTCCCGTCCGGAGAAACGATTAAAAGATCAATTCCGCATTTCATAAGAGATTCGATATCCTGTATCTGCTTTTCCGTACTTCCTGCCGCATCCCTGAAAATCAGATTCACATTTTTTTCTGTCTCTGCCCTGCTTCCGATCACCTGAGCCAGGTTGTTCAGCCAGGGTTCCATTACATTGGTAAGACTTACTCCTATCAGATATTCATAGTCGTCTGTCCGTACGCTCTCTGTTCCGCATCCCCCGGTACATAAACAGACAAACAGAAGAAGCGCCAATATCCATTTTTTCACAACCTCACTCCTCCCGGGTCAGAGTTCTCCGAAATTCTGAAGGAGAAAATCCCTGACAGTTTTTGAATGCTGCAGAAAAATAATGCTGATTGCTGTATCCCACCTGTTCTGCAATCTGATTCAGAGAAAGACGGTCATTGCGCATCAGAGAAATTGCCTGGCTGATACGGAGCATTGTCAGAAAATCTTTAAATGAGATTCCCAGCTCCTGCTTCATGATCCGGCTGAGATAAGAGGGATTGCAGCCAATAGCGTCTGCCACCTGGGTAAGATCCAGTTCTCTCTGCTGATAATGAGCATAAATATATTTTCTGGCTTCCATTACAATTGGCCTGCACTCCAGAATCTTTCTGGCACGGGTTCGCAGCTTTTCATGAACATCCGGAATCTCATCCCTTTTACAGGTCTGTATCAGGACACAGCATTTTCCATCTACTGTCTTATTTATTTTTTCTGATATGATTTCCTGAAGGTTCTCTGTTTCACCTTTATAACCTCCGATCATTCCCACAGCATCCTGATACCGGTTCATGAACACATATACAGGCTTGTACTCGCCGATCAGATTCCTCATAATTTTTTCCAGAGTCATTTTGTAAAGCTCCTCAGGAACAGCTCCCGCCGGAATTTTTTCAGTAAATCCGCTCTGCACAGAAACAAGAATCAGCATCACTGTATCCGGAAGTTCAATTTCCAGAAATTCTCTCTGTTCCTGCCATTCTTTTCCGGATAAATTTCCATTGATCCAGTCATTAAAAAACACGTCTCTTATGGTATTTTTATTCTGTACAAACTGCTGCCGCATCAGATTCATAAATTTTCTGGATTTCCGGGTCTGCCACAGTTGCCGGCTCACACTTTCCAGAGCTTCTTTCAGCTCACTGTCTGCAATTGGTTTCAAAAGATAATGAGACACCCCCAGGGTAATAGCCTGCTGTGCATACGCAAACTCATTAAAACCGGAAATAATAATTACTTTACATTCTATAGAAAGCTTTTTCAGCTCTTCCAGAAATTTAATCCCACTGAGCTTTGGCATGCAAATATCTACAAGAAGAATATCCGGCTCATATTCCTTTGCTTTTTCCAGCGCCTCCAATCCGTTTTTTGCCTCTGCGCACACACATAGGGGCAAGTCAAAGGTTTCCAGTGTATTTTTCAGTCCCTGACGAATCTTCGGTTCATCATCTGCAATCAGTACGTTCCACATATGTCCTCCTATTTGCTCCTTTTTATCCTTAATTCTGCAATTACGCCGCCGCCCTCTCTCAGATAATAATGCAGTCCATATTCCTCTCCATAGAACATCCGCACTCTGTCGTTTACATTCAGACTTCCAAATGCATCAACCTCTGCCATCCGTTCTTTCTGAGCAAACCACTGATTCAGCTGTCGACAGCGCTCCTCTGTCATTCCTGCGCCATTATCCTCCACTTTCAGAACAACAGAATCCTCCCCTTCCGGATATACCCGAATCCAAATGGTTCCATGCTCTCTCTCGGATTCCTTGATCCCATGATAAAGTGCGTTCTCAATCAACGGCTGGAGAGAAAGCCGCGGAACCTGACACTTAAGAATTGCAGGATCTGTCCAGACCTCATAGTCAAAAAGCTCCTCATACCGGAATTTCTGAATATCCAGATAGCTTTTTACCATGGCAATCTCCTGCTCCAGACTGATAAACTCTTTTCCCTGGCTTAAACTGATCCTGAAAAAATTAGATAATGCCAGTACAATGTCCACTATATCCTGTGCATGATATCCCTTTGCCATCCACTGAATAGTGTCCAGGGTATTATAAAGAAAATGCGGCTTTATCTGCTCATGCAGAATCTGCAGTTCTGCTTCTCGTTTATGTTTCTGCTCCTGATAGACCAGTTTCAAAAGCTCATCTGTTTTTGCCACCATAGAATTAAACGCATCTCCAAGCTGATGGATCTCCCCTTTATAGTGGTTGTCAAAACGTACTGTCAGATCTCCCGTCTGCGCCCGCTTCATCAGTCTGGACAATTTAGATATGGGCTTTGTAATTGAGGCAGCAAATACAACAGAGCACACAATGGCAAAAACAGCTATAACTACTGCGATCAGAATTGATGCCATCCTTACCTGCGAGGCACCCTGAATGGTTTTTCCCCAGTCAAACACTCCCACTGCAGTTAAATCAATATAAGAAGAGCGGCTGTAGATTACATTATACATTTCCCCTTCAATATTGCAGCGCACCTGTCCGCTGTCCCCTTGAGAAAACCATTCCGGATTCATCCTGTACACCACCTTGTTTTTCGGAGCATAGAGAACCTTGCCCTGACTGTCCTGAATATAGCTGAAGCCAGTCTGTCCCATGGTAATATCCTCAACAAGATTCTGGATACTCCGGATATCCAAATCGACCAGAATCACTCCCAGAGGCTTTCCGCTTTCTGTATCCGGAACCATCTGCACCGCTGTTACATAGCTGTCTGTACTGTAATTTTTCCAGCTTTTCAGATTTCTTCCCAGAGAGTTTCCAGTCAGTACCAGCTCCCCGTCTGCTTTCAGCGCTTCCTGATACCAGTCTTCTCTGGTAAGAGGAGTTTTCTGAATGCGATAGGAATCATTTGAAAGATAATGCCTTTTTCGCTGGCTGTCACAATATTAAAATAATCTCATAATGCTCTGAATAGCGCAGAAGCATATCACGGACTTTACTTTCCAAAATCACACGCCGCGCCTGCTCCTTCTGTTCATCCACTTTCAGATATTCCTGAAATTCCGGCGCAGCGCCCAGGGCTGCCACATTATCAGAAACAGACTGGAAAATCAGATCCAGAGCCTTCAATACCTGATTCTGGATTTCCATTGTGTTTGCATAAGAACTTTCCTCTATGGAATTCTGATAGATTACATTTCCTGTTCCGGTAATCACTACGGTTACAAGAAGGAGGAGACCGCAGTTCAGGGCAGCCATCCTGAACATCATATTTTCCGGTTTAAAAATTTTTTTAATTTTTTCCAACATTCCTTTCCTCCTGACATGCTCTCTATCATACCAGAAAAAGGGCTGCCTGCGCAGTCCCTTTCCTGTAAAAGCTTATTATTATCGTATTATTCTTCTGTCTTCTCTTCTGCTTCATCTGTCTCTTCTGTTTCTTCTGCCGCACCGTCATCGGATCCGCTGTATTTTGCAAGAAGCTCTTCAGCATTGTCAGGCGTAACGATCTCAGATTGCAGAGTCAGTTCTTTTTCCAGTTCTTTACCTTCTACCAGAAGCTGATATGCGCTCTCAATCGCCTCAGCACCGCCGGTGGGATAAACCTGAGTCATGCTTAATCTGCCGTCCATAACACTTCTGATACCGCCGTCAGGTGTGGGAAGTCCGTCAAAACCAACAAAGAGGATATCTCCTTCTCTGCCTGCATTCTTTGCTGCAATGTAAGCGCCTTCTGCCATCGGGTCATTCAGAGCCAGGAAAAGATCAATCTCATCGTTTGTCTGGAGCATTTCTTCTGCTACGGTGATTGCTTTTTCACGAAGCCAGTCTGCATTGTTTGCTGCAACAATTTCAATATTTTCGTTCTTTTTGATCCCCTCACGGAAACCATTGTCTCTGTCAATACCGCCGGAGGTTCCCTCAAGGCCTTTGATCTCACAAACTTTTCCGCCGTCCGGAAGAAGAACATCTGCAACATACTCTCCTGCTACACGTCCCATATCTACGTTATCAGCGCCGATAAACTGTGTATATTTGTCTCCGTCAATCTTTCTGTCAAGAAGGATGACCGGAATCCCTGCATCATAAGCAGAACTTACCGCATTTGTAAGAGGAGTAGCCTCATTTGGAGAGGCAATGATCAGATCAACACCCATCTGTACAAAGTTTTCAATGTCAGCAATCTGCTTGGAGTTATCCTGTGCAGCGTCCGCAAAAACCACTTCAAACTCCGGATATTTTTCCGCTGCCATTGCGATCTGATCGTTCATTGCAACACGCCATGGCTCGCCAAGGTTACATTGAGACATACCGATCACATATTTGTCTTTTTTCTCTTCTTCTGCATGAACAGTAACTGCCCCTGCTGCAAGACTGGATGCGATCATTGCTGCTGCCAGTAACACACTAATGGTTCTCTTTTTCATATAACCCTACTTTCTCCGGCAGTGTATTTATTTTTATTGTTCATTCCTGCCTTCCGCTGCCGACCGGAAGAGAAGAATTTGTTTCACATATGTAATTGTCTGTCAGTCTTTTACCTTATCTGCCTGCATAAATACGGCAATGATAATAAGGAAACCTTTTACTACCAGCTGGAGATTGGAATTTACACCTTTCAGACCAAGTACGTTGTCAAGCATACCGAGGATCAGCGCACCTACCAGTGTTCCGATCAGTGTCCCCTTTCCGCCTGCAAGACTGGTTCCGCCAATGGCACAGGCTGCAACTGCATTCAGCTCATATCCCTGACCTTCGTTTGGTCCGCCCTGGCTGATCTGTGCCGCATGGATCATAGCTGCTACAGATGCAAGCATTGCACAGAGCATAAATGCGTATGTTTTGATTCTGTCTACTTTAATACCGGAAAGATATGCTGCCTGACGGTTTCCTCCAATAGCATAAATCTGACGGCCAAAGGTTGTTTTTGTAAGAACAATGTGAAAAATGATCAACAATATGAGAAAAATAATGGCAGGTACCGGAACCACACCTCCGATTCTCATCTGTAGAACCTCAAATGCCGGCGGAGCCATTCCCTCGCCTTCTCCGTATGCCAGTGGGATACCGATTCCATTTGCCCAGAATCTTGCAAGACCGCGGGCAATGTTCATGGAAGCAAGTGTTACGATAAATGCCTGCAGTTTCAGTTTGGTAATACAGAGACCGTTGAAAAGTCCGAACAGACCGCCGATTACAAGACTCAAAAGAACTGCCGGTACGAATCCAAGTCCGCTCTTTACCATCAGATACGCACAGCCAGTGGAGATCAATCCCACTACAGAGCCAACCGAAAGGTCAATATCTCCCAGAATCAGAATCATGGTCATACCGATTGCAATAATACCATTCTCAGATACTGCTCTCAGAACATTCATCAGATTGCGCAGATCTAAAAAAATTGTTTTTACCGTCTTTCACACAGACAACCGACGCTACTACAAATATAATTACCAGAGCGATGACACTTTGCATCTGTTTGAGCATCGCTTTCATTTTTACTTTGTTTTCCATTGTTCACCCTCCCTATCTTGTAGCACTCTGAAGAAGTTTTTCCTGAGTTGCATCTTCCTGCATAAATTCGCCGGTCAGCTCGCCCTCACAGAAAGTAACGATCCTGTCAGAAATGCCAATAACCTCCGGCAGCTCTGAAGACACTACAATAATCGCCATACCCTGTTTTGCCAGGTTGTTGATCAGTTGGTATATCTCGGCTTTTGCACCTACATCAATACCTCTGGTCGGCTCATCCAGAAGAAGGATTTTGGGATGTGTCATCAACCATCGTGCCAGAACCACTTTTTGCTGATTGCTCCTGAAAGAGAACTTGCCAGTGTTTTATAACCGGGAGCTTTTACTCTCAAAGCCTCCATCTGTTCCTGCCAGACCTTTTTTTCTTCCTGATGCTTCATAAAAAACATGGAGCTGAATTTTTTTAATAATGGAAGGGACATATTCTCCCCAATGGATCTCTGAAGCACCAGTCCGGAGCCCTTTCTGTCTTCTGTTGCAAAAGAAATACCTGCACGGATGGCATCTGCGGGAGTTTTAATAGTCATCGGCCGTCCCTCAATGATGATTTCTCCTCTGGTATCTCCATGGTGCACACCTGCCAGACATTCAAAAAACTCCGAACGTCCTGCGCCTGCAAGTCCTGCAATTCCCAGAACTTCACCGTGGCGCACCTTAAGAGAAATATTCTTTAAAGAACGCCGGAAGCTTCCCATTGGCGGCGTGTATGTAAGATTTTTTACCTCCAGAGCAACTTCACCTTTTTCCGTAGGATCTTTTGGGTACTGCTCACTCATATCACGGCCTACCATCATTCTGATAATCTCATCCTTGGATGTTTCCGCTGCCTTGACTGTGCCGATATACTGGCCATCTCGCATAACCGTAAGCCTGTCCGCAATCTTAAATATCTCTTCCATTCGATGTGTAATATAAATAATTCCTTTGCCTTCACCGCGAAGCCTGCGGATAATGGTAAACAGCTTTTCCGCTTCTTTTTCACTGATGGCGGATGTAGGCTCATCCATGACAATAATCTTGGAATTAAGAGAAATTGCCTTTGCGATCTCCACAAGCTGCTGCTCTCCGATACGGAGATCTTTCAGCTTTTTTGAAGGATCCACATGCACATCCAGCATGTCCAGATATACTTTAGCCTCATCCTTCATTGCCTTGAAGTCTACTGCAGGTCCGGCGGAGGTTTTCCATCGTCCCAGAAAAATATTTTCTGCCACACTGAGCTCCGGCACAATCTGAAGCTCCTGATGAATTTTGGCAATTCCCAGTTTCTTCGCTGTGATCGGATCCGGTACGACGACTTTCTCACCATTTAAGTAAATCTCTCCTTCTGTTGGCTGCAGGGAACCGCTTAAAATATTCATAAGCGTAGATTTTCCTGCACCGTTCTCGCCCATCAGAGCCAGAACCTCGCCTGCATAGAGGTCCAGGGAAACACCCTTCAGAGCCTGAACGTTTCCAAAGGTTTTACTAATATTTTTCATATCAAGTAATTTCTTTTCCATAGCTCCTCCTTATCTGTTCTCATATGATATGTGTATTATACACAAAAAACCACGGCATGTATTTCTAATTTTCGGTGTTCCTTTTATAATTTCTTTACTTTAATTTTATTTTATCATTATTTTTTGTTCATTTTTAACAATCTCTATTTTTCTTCCGGCATTGACTTTTACCCAGTACCTCCGTATACTTTTTTTATACTGAAAACAGGAGGTTTTTTACCATGAAATACGACTTCACTTCCATTACAGACAGACACGGAAAAGATTCCATTGCAGTAGATGCACTTACAGGCTCAGGCTTTGCTCCTGCTCCTCCCAAGGACGGCTTTGACATCATTCCCATGTGGGTTGCGGACATGAATTTTCCCACTGTACCACTGTGCCGGAAGCTATCATAAAGCGGACACAGCATCCTTTTTACGGATATTTCTCACCCTCAGAGGAATATTTTGACAAAATCATCCGCTGGCACGAAACACGCAACCATGTTACAGGTCTTACAAAAGAATGTATCGGCTACGAAAACAGTGTTCTCGGCGGTGTGATCTCCGCCCTTACCTCTTTTGCGTCGCCAGGAGATAAAGTCCTTCTCCACAGCCCCACTTATATCGGCTTTACCAACAGCCTCAGAAACAATGGCTTTGACATAGTCTCAGTCCTTTGATCCAGGATGAAAATGGTGTCTGGCGCATGGACTATGAAGATATGGATAAAAAACTCCGTGAAAACAATATACACGCAGTAATCTTATGCAGCCCCCACAATCCCTGCGGCCGTGTGTGGGAACGGCAGGAGCTGGAAAAAGCCATGGAAATTTACCGGGCAAATGACTGCATTGTAATCTCTGATGAAATCTGGTCGGATATCCTTCTGGATGGTCATAAGCATATCCCCACCCAGTCTGTGAATGAGGATGCCAGAAACCGCACTGTTGCCCTGTATGCTCCCAGCAAGACCTTTAATCTGGCAGGTCTGGTGGGAAGCTATCATATCATCTACAATAAATATCTCCGGGACAGGGTTCAGGCAAAAGGCAGCAAATCCCATTATAATGAAATGAACCTTCTTTCCATGCATGCTCTCCTGGGCGCCTACCAGCCGGAAGGCTATGAATGGGTAGACGAGCTTTGCCAGGTTCTCTCAGGAAATGTCAGCTTTGCCTGCGATTTTATCCGGGAACATTTCCGGAAATAAAAGTTGCAAAGCCGGAGGGAACCTATATGCTGTTTCTGGACTGCAGCCAGTGGTGCCATTCCCATGAGAAAACTCTTGACCAGCTTCTGAAAGCCGGATGGGATGTAGGTGTTGCCTGGCAGGATGGCCGTCCCTTCCATGGCCCCTGCATATCCGTATGAACCTTGCCCTGCCTCTTCCCGGGTGCAGGAAGCATTTGAACGTCTGGACAGATATGTATTCTGATAAAAGGAGAGCCGTGTGAAAAAAATTAACAATCTCCGGTTTCTGCCCCGGATTTCTGAGGCAGAAAAAAGAAGGCGCAATCCCACTTACCGGAATGCCCGTAAAGCATATACAAAAAACCTGCTTTTTTTCTTTCCTGTGTGGATTATCCTTCTGATTATATTTGTTTCTGTGATCACAAATATAGAAAACCGCATTCTGGCAGGTATTGTCGGCCTTTTTCTTGCGGCTTCTCCCATTATGGGCCTTGGGATCGCCTGTAACCTCAGCCTTCGCCTGTGGGTCTGTCCCCACTGTGGAAAGGAACTTCCTGTGCAGCATATTCAGTATGTTTCTCTTCCTGTGTACACCGCTCAGTGTCCCGGCTGCGGATATTCTCTGGAAGAAACAATCCCCTCCAGTGCGTCATTTACACAGACTTCCTGTGAGCAAAATCAGAGGATTGATAAAAAAAGAAAGCTTCCGGCCATGTTTTCGGTGTTCTTCTGCTTATGTGCGCTGCATTTATGCTGATCACATGCTTTGTTTCTATCGGAAAAGATCCCGGATATGCAATTGCAGTCGCTTTTTTCATTACTGCCTTTACTCTGGCTTCCGGAATTTTTCTTTTCATGCCTCATACTCCGGAGAGGCACACGGAAGAAGAACCCTTCTTATATGTACGAACCTCTGTACTAAGACTGGTTGCAGGCAGTTTCCTGTTACCCCTGGGATGGCTGATTCTTTTTGTTGCCACAGCGACTGTCGCCGCGGAGCCTGTTAATATATCCATCTTTTTTATGTTCATAACAGGATTTATATTGTTTCTATGGGGAATATGGTGTCTTCTGGCTTACCAGAACAAAAAGATCCTGCTTTTCCGCAGCGGTAAACTGATATACTCCGCACCATACGGAAGATACAAAGAATTTCATACAAAAACATTTGCCTCAATGAAGTATGGTGCCATGGGTTCTGTCCGGATTCATGATTCAGCCGGAAACCTTCTTTTTTCTTTCCGTGCCTCTCTGCCCGGCGGAGCACAGCTTACAGGCTGGCTGTCAGAACACTGTGAAACAGCTTCTGCTGCCGGACCGGACCAAAATACAAAACAGTCCCGGACAGTCAGAGCTTCCAGAGAGCCTCTGGAATGGAAAGAAGAATACCATACGCCTATGCATGATCACCTGAAAGCAATAAAAGCGGGCTGATCATCGTTTCTCTTCTTGCGCTTGCAGGAACCATACTTCCGTTTCTTTTTATGACAGAATTCAGTTTAACCTGCGCTGCAATAACTATGACTCTGTCTTTGTTCCTTCCAGTGATCTACTACCTGATTTTTTCCAGTGTTCTGTCTCTGGACGGTAAGCCCCGTCATGCCACTGAAGAATGGAAATCCATGTACATCACCATGCCGGTTTTTCCTCTGGGAATTCTGTTCCTTTTTGTGGTTCAGGTTATCCGCGTTTTTGATAAAGTAAGGCTGACTGTTGCCGATTCCGACCGTTCCCTTATCTGTTGGATTGTCATTGCAGCCATACTTATCGTCATTACCGTAATACGGACACCAAAGCACCTGCGTGGAGAGGGTCTGTTTATATGGGGACTTTTTCTGTGTCTTCTGTCCTATTCACTTTCTTACAGCCTGAATGCCGCCACCTGCTCAGAGGCCGTGCATACCACTGCTGTAATCACTGACAGTTCTGTAGAAAACCGCGACAAAGACGATCCTGACTATTATCTGACTGTCAAACTGTATGATTCTACAGAAGCAGAGATTTGCGTAACAGAAGATCTTTATATGATGTATCAGACAGGACAGCCAATTTCTCTCTGCCAGAGAACAAGCGCTTTTGGAGTACGCATGGTTCAACTTCATACGCCGCTGAATAAAGAGGCTCGCTCCTTTTACAACCCAAAATAAAACCTATACAGATTGTCATAATCTCCCCAGAATATACACTTCTTAAATACTGCAGAAAAGGAACCGGGAATATCCTCCGATGGTATTCCCGGTTCCCCCTTATCAGTTGTTTTATACTGTCCATAAGATTCTTCTTTCTACTTTTCGTATTGCTGTCTTATGTACCCAGAAAATGCCTTCGTCTGTATTTTCCTGGCTCTGCAGTTTCTCCTTTGTATAAGCTCCTGTTAAAAACAGGTCTTTTCTCAATATTAATGTACACTGAGAAAAAACCTGTCTGTCATCCTTAAAAGTATATACTTTTACTCCACTGCTGCTTTTTTCACCTGTGCAAGCGCTCTGGCAACTGCAGGAATGGAAATAATGATCACCGTGATCACTCCCTCTGCCAGCAGAAAGCTGTAGTTATAAACAATCGGATACACTGCTTTCAGAGACTGGGGGAAATTTTCCGGCATGTAGCTCATCCAGTATAGATATCCGCCCAGTGCATGAAAGGCTCCTCGCGCTATCACTGCTGCAATATAGCCTTTCACAAGTCCATGCTGCTTTTTGCAAAAAAGCCTGCCACTCCCAGCGCCGCAAAAGCAAGAACATAGTCGCAGCACACCTGGAAAAAGGACAGCACATAGGTTCCTGGATAAACTGCAGGATTCCGTAAGCCAGACCTACCATTACACCGGTTTTGGGGCCGTACCAGTTGGCAGTAAGCACAATAAAGAGCATACTGCACAGTGTGACACTTCCTCCCCAGGCAGGTGAAAAATTTTCAGGTAAGACGTAATAAAGGCAAGCGCCACCGCCATGGCGCAGAATACAAGCTGTTTAGCAGACATTTTCTTCTTTTCAGAGCTTTTTCCTGCAAAAAAGATCGCAAGACCGAACAGCGCCACTCCCACTGCAATGCACACAGCATACCCAGCTGTTGTAAGCCCGCCGTCTGCATTTACCATAAATTGAAACATAAAAAAACCTCCTTCATCTTCGATTGAAGACAAAGGAGATTTACATCTCGCATTCAGCGCATACCTACGTTGGCATTACCCAAATCAGGTTACGGGTCGAAGTTTACAACTTCCTCTCAGCCTGTGACACAAGCTCCCCTGTCGACAATCCATATGTAATAATTTCAGAAACCGCCATTGTCCTTTAACATCCGGTCAGGCTTCTGTAACGAATCCTATTATATACCTGCCGCTTATAAAAAGCAATGTATTTTCCCTGTCTCAGATTTTTTTCAGCTTGGCAAAACCTGCAAACATCTTTTTTGTTCCTGCTCTGTCAAAGTCTACTGTAACCTCGTAATCTCTTCCACCCTCTACGATGTCCTTTACGATTCCCACACCGAATTTTACATGGCGAACCGTATCGCCCACTCCGTAGTCAAGACTGTCTGCTTTTTTTACCTGAAAGCTTTTGGGCTGGAAGGCCTTTGCCTGAAAAGCCATTTTCATCTGCATATAGCTGCTTTTTGCAGAAGTAGTTTCCGGCATCTTTGGCTTGTGCTCCTGAATGGTATGTCCCAGTTCCACCAGCTCCCGGGGAATCTCTCTTACAAATCTGGAAACACGATTGTACTGGGTTTCACCGCGTACCATTCGCTGCTGGGCGCTTGTAAGGGTCAACTCCTTCATTGCTCTTGTGATCCCCACATAGCAAAGCCTTCTTTCCTCCTCCATATCCGACAGATCTGCAGAAAAAATACACATACTGCTTGGGAACATTCCGTCTTCCATCCCTGCCAGATATACGTAAGGAAATTCAAGGCCCTTGGCGCTGTGCAGAGTCATAAGAAGAACATAATCCTGATCAGGATCCACAGAGTCAATGTCAGCAACCAGGGCAATTTCCTCCAGAAAACCGGAAAGGGTTGCCTCTCGTCCTTCTGCCGCCATGGCTTCCTGATAGGAGACTGTTTTTGAGATCAGTTCGTCAATATTTTCAATCCTTGCTCTGGACTCTTCTGTATCCTCTTCCTTTAACTCATCCACATATCCGGTAAGATCAATAATCTCCTCCAGAAGTTCTTCCACTGTATATGCAGCCGCCTTGCTTTTCAATGACTGAATAAAAGTCACAAAACCGTCAATTTTTGACTGGGCTCTTCCAAGAGACGGAATTTCCTCAGATACCCGCAGGCATCATAAAAGCTGATCTGCATATGGTCTGCATACTCCTGAACCCGTCCCACAGTGGTTGCTCCGATTCCCCGTTTCGGCACGTTAAGAATCCTTCGCACAGCCAGATCATCGGAAGCATTGTCAATTGTTTTCATGTAAGAAAGAAGATCTTTAATCTCCTTTCGGGCATAAAAGTTCACCCCGCCTACGATCTTATACGGAATGTTTGCAAGAAGACACTTTTCCTCAAAAAGTCTGGACTGAGCGTTTGTCCGGTAAAGGATCGCACAGTCACGGTAGCTGCATCTGCCTTCCCTGCGCCTGGAGGCAATATCTCCCACCACATACTCAGCTTCTTCAAAGCCGTTCATAAACTGGCGAAAATGGATTTTTTCTCCCTCGGGATTCTCTGTCCACAGAGTTTTGGGCTTTCGCTCCGTATTATTTGCGATCACTTCATTTGCCGCATTCAGGATGTTCTGGTTGAACGGTAATTTTGTTCCAGGCGAATGACTTTTGCTCCGGAAAAACCTGTTCAAATCCAAGAATGTTTCCGATATTTGCTCCGCGGAATTTGTAAATAGACTGATCGTCGTCACCTACCACACAGAGATTTTCATATCTGGATGCAAGAATACTTACAAATTTAAACTGGGCCGTATTGGTATCCTGATACTCATCCACCATAATGTAACGGAACCGTTCCTGATAAGATTCCAGAACCTCTCCGCAGTTCTGAAACAGTTCTACTGTTTTTACGATCAGATCGTCAAAATCAAAGGCATTGTTTCTTCTTAATGAAATCTGGTATTCCCGATAGATCTCAGCAACCTTTTTTTCATTAAAATCAGCTGCGTTCATCAGCATTTCATCCGGTGTAACAAGCTCGTCTTTTGCATGAGAGATCTGAGCAAGAAGAGAACGTTCTTTATATTTCTTGGTATCCACGTTCAGCCTTCTGCACACATCTTTTATGAGAGTTTTCTGATCATCTGTATCATAAATGGTAAAATTATTATCATATCCGATGCGGTCTGCATGTCTGCGAAGAATTCTCACACAAGTAGAATGGAAGGTAGACACCCAGACACTTCCCCCGTCCAGACCTACGATCTTATCCACACGCTCTCTCATTTCCTGAGCAGCCTTATTTGTAAAGGTAATAGCAAGAATATTCCAGGGGTTTACTCCCTTTTCTGCGATCAGATAGGCGATTCTGTGAGTCAGTACTCTCGTTTTGCCTGAACCTGCTCCTGCCAGGATCAGAAGAGGACCTTCGGTATGGTAAACAGCCTCCTGCTGCATATTGTTTAATGATTCATATATACTCATATTTTCTCCTATATTCTGTCAGTTCATCATTTTTCCCTGCATGTCTCGCGATTTCGGCATATACATGCCAAGACCCCTGCAGGATAGTGACCTGTAATCAGTAGCTTTTACTTCCAGCGCATTCCTGCATACACTCTGATTTCCTGTATCATGCCCTTCATTGTATCATAGATCTGCGCCTTTATGAATAAAATATTTCATCCGCATTTAAAACTGCATTTGAAAAAAGCCCGGCATTACGCCAGGCTTTTTTCCAGTTTTTCAATCATTTCATCAATATCTTCTTTTGTGATCACAAGAGGCGGAACCAGTCTCAGTACATCGCTTCCTGCTGAAATCACCAAAAGTCCGTTTTCCAGAGCCTTACTTACAATCGTCCCCACGGAAATACCCTGTATCACAAGTCCCTGCATAAATCCTTTTCCACGTCTCCGGGAGATAATTTCATATTTATCCACAAGAGCGTCCAGTTTTTCCTCCAGATACGGAGTCAGCTCACGGACATGCTCCAGAATATGATCTTTCTCAAAAATATCAAACACCTTGCTCACTGCTGCGCACACAAAGGGATTTCCTCCATAGGTGGTTCCATGATCTCCAGGTTCCAGAGACGCTGCCGCCGCTTTTTCTCCCAGAACAAAAGCGCCTACCGGAACACCGCAGCCCAGAGCCTTGGCGCAGGTCATAATATCCGGCTTTACACCGTAATCCTGCCATGCAAAATATGTTCCCGTACGTCCCATACCGCACTGTATCTCGTCAAAAATCAAAATCAGGTCTTTTTCATCGCAAAGAGCTCTCAACCCCTGCAAAAATCCCGGATCTGCCGGATAAATTCCGCCTTCCCCCTGAACCACCTCTGTGAGAATGGCGCAGGTTTTGTCTGTGATCTGGCTTTTACACTTTCCAGATCATTAAAATCCGCAAATTTCACGCCGCCGATCAGTGGCTCAAAGGGTTCCCGGTAATGAGCGGTCCCGGTAACAGAAAGAGCTCCCATGCTCCTTCCGTGGAAGGAATGGTTCATGGCAATGATCTCATATCTCTCCCCGTTATACTTCGTGCAGGAGTATTTCCGGGCAGCCTTCAGCGCTCCCTCTATGGATTCTGTACCGCTGTTTGTAAAAAACGCCCTGCTCATGCCGCTGGCTTTTACAAGCTTTTCTCCTGCCTCGCTCATAGGCTCATTATAATAAAGGTTTGAAATATGAAGCAGTTTGTCGATCTGCGCTTTCAGCGCCTCGTCATAGCCGGGATAATGATATCCCAGAGCATTTACCGCAATCCCTGCCGCAAAATCAAGATATTCTTTTCCCTCTGTATCATAAAGCCGGCAGCCTTCTCCACGGTCAAACATGACCGGAAATCGGTTATAGGTATGAAGAATACTTTTTTCTGCCTGCTCCATCTGTTCATGCATGCTCATCATAATATTTTTCGCCGTCCTCTCTTAAAATAGCTGTTCCGATTCCTTTATTTGTAAAGATCTCCAGAAGAAGGCTGTGAGGAATCCTGCCGTCCAGAATATGCACCCGGCTTACTCCGTGTTCAATGGCGTCAATGCAGTTTTTCAGCTTGGGGATCATTCCTCCGCTACATAGCCGTCTGAGATCAGCTTTTCCGCCTCGTGAATATGTAGCTCGGATATCAGACTTTCCGGATCATTCTGATCCTTGTAAACTCCTTCAATATCAGAAAGAAAAGCAAGCTTTTCCGCATGGACAGCTCGGCAATGGCGCAGGCAGCGTCATCTGCATTAATATTATAGGAATCATAATTCTCATCATATCCTACCGGAAAAATAATGGGCAGAAAATCCTGTTCCAGAAGCTCATGAAGGATTCTCGGATTGACCTCCTGAATCTCTCCTACATATCCGATGTCCTCTCCGTTTGACAGCTTCTTTGTGCATTTCAGAAGTCCGCCGTCCTTGCCGCTGATTCCAACTGCGTCCACTCCCAGAGATTCTACAAGCGTAACCAGCTCTTTGTTTACTTTTGCAAGAACCATTTCTGCAATTTCCATGGTGTCTTTGTCTGTGACACGAAGGCCGTTGACAAATCTGGCTCCATTCCCACTTTATTTACCCAGCGGCTGATTTCCTTTCCGCCGCCATGAACAATGATCGGTTTAAAGCCTACCAGCTTCAGAAGAACTGCATCCTTAATTACATTTGCTTTCAGCTCCTGATCAAGCATAGCGCTTCCGCCGTATTTGATCACCACGATTTTCCGGTTAAATCTCTGAATATAAGGAAGCGCCTCGATCAGCACCTCTGCCTTGTCCAGATATTTCTGTTTTACCATTTTTTTCCTCCTCGATTTCCTTTTTCTCTCTTCTTCCTTACAGTCCGTTTCTCAGCCACTATGATACAGCCAACCATAACCAGCCACTGCTCTGACAGATCTTAATATCCGTCAGAGCCTTTATTCGTTGTACCTTTTATCTTCCGAATCAGGAACGGTAATCCGCATTGATCTTCACATAATCATAAGTAAGATCACAGCCCCAGGCGGTTGCCGTACAGTCTCCCATTTTAATGTCTGCAATCGCTGTTACCGCATCCTCAGAAAGAATTTTAGTTGCCTCATCCTCACTGTAGCCTGTGGAAACACCGTTCTCAATAATCTTAATCTTTCCGGCTCTGCTCTCAAAATACAGATCCACCTTTTCCGGATCAAACTGGGCGCCGGAATATCCCATAGCGCAGAGGATACGGCCCCAGTTGGCATCATGCCGTAAATCGCCGCCTTTGTAAGTGAGGAAGTCACCACTGATTTACTTAAAGTCACTGCCTGCTCTTTACTTTCTGCCCCGATGATCTTCACTTCAAAAAGAGCGGTGGCACCTTCGCCGTCTCCTGCGATCTTTTTGGCAAGCTGAGTATTTACATAATTAAGGGCCTGGCAGAAAGCCCGATAATCTTCATTTTTTCTGTGATCTCCGGATTCCCTGCCATACCGTTTGCCAGAAGGAGAACCGTGTCGTTGGTTGAAGTATCGCCGTCTACAGAAACCATATTGTAGGTATCTTTTACGTCCTGGCTTAAAGCCTCCTGCAGAAGCTCCTTTGAAATATTCACATCTGTTGTGACAAATCCAAGCATGGTACACATATTGGGATGGATCATTCCGGAGCCTTGCACATTCCGCCTACTGTCACTGTTTTTCCGCCGATCTCAAACTGAACTGCCGCCTCTTTTTCTACGGTATCTGTTGTCATAATGGCTTTCGCTGCCTGATTTCCTGCTTCCAGGCTTCCGTCAAGCTCCGGTGCCATAGCCTCTACACCTGCTGCAAGCTTCTGAACCGGAAGCTGCATTCCGATCACACCAGTGGAAGCCACAAGCACGCTGTCCGGGTCTACCTTGAGGGTTCTTGCTGCTGCCAGGGCTGTCTCTTTGCAGCATTCAAAGCCTTCTTTGCCTGTACATGCATTTGGCAATCCCACTGTTGCAGATGATCACCTGAGCCTCCGGCTGATTGTACACAATATCCTGGTCCCATTTTACCGGAGCCGCCTTAACAATATTGGTGGTAAAGGTCCTGCTGCCTTACAGGGAACCTCACTGTATACCATTGCCATATCCGTTCTTC
>ENA-OQAA01000737-OQAA01000737.1-human-gut-metagenome-genome-assembly--contig:-NODE-737-length-20770-cov-1.811655_pt1 | contig 20770 bp, 29 predicted proteins | sample MGYA00242489_ERZ504515 | MGnify/ENA primary metagenome ERZ504515 (study PRJEB26092, sample SAMD00036237) | human gut metagenome | host: Homo sapiens | study: EMG produced TPA metagenomics assembly of... | reverse complement strand
TTTAAAGTCATCATTGTGTTGCAAGAGTTTCACCTCGATCTGTTTACCGCGGAATGTGTATTTTGTTCCGGCACTGCGTTTAGAACCGAACAATACTAACTCGTCCAACGGGAAATTTCTTTCATCGAGCACTCGCAGGAACTCTTGTCCCACGGCTCCGCTTGCTCCAACAATAGCTACTTTCATTTTTCTTTTGTTTTAAATTAAGTTTATAAAAAAGTGAAATACTATCTCTAAAAAGATAGAATTGGTCGCAAATTTATAACAAAATGCTGTATAACACCGCATAAAGTGAAAAGTTTTTCGTTATTTTGCATTCAAAACCTAAAACTTATAGCCTATGGATTGGTTTGACTTCAGCTTGAAACTTCCCATCACCGACCCTACATGGATATTCCTCCTTGTACTCCTCATTATATTGTTTGCTCCCATATTGTTGAATAAGCTTCGTATTCCGCACATTATCGGAATGATACTGGCGGGGCTTGTCATTGGGGAGCATGGTTTCAATATCTTGGTGCGTGACAGCAGTTTTGAGCTTTTCGGCAAAGTGGGTTTGTATTACATCATGTTCCTTGCCGGTCTGGAAATGAATATGGGGGACTTCAAACAGAACCGGGGCAAAGCGCTTGTTCTGGGGCTCTTGGCTTTTATTGTGCCCATAGGCATAGGCTTGGTAACGAATATAGCTTTGTTGAAGTACGGGGTACTGACCTCTGTCCTACTGGCAAGTATGTATGCATCGCATACACTGGTGGCCTATCCCATCGTGATTCGTTACGGTGTGTCGCGGCATCGCAGTGTGAGTATTGCAGTGGGGGGGACGCGGTTACGGATACACTCACTTTGCTGGTCCTGGCGTTGTGGGTGGTATGTTCAAGGGGAGTCGGACGGCTTCTTCTGGGTATGGCTTGTCATAAAGGTTATCTTCCTGGGTATTTTGATTGTATATCTGTTTCCACGCATAGGCCGTTGGTTCTTCCGGAGGTACGATGACAACGTGATGCAGTTCATATTTGTGCTTGCCATGGTTTTCCTCGGAGCCGGATTGATGGAGTTTGTGGGGATGGAAGGTATCCTGGGTGCTTTCCTTGCAGGTTTGGTTTTGAACCGGCTGATTCCGCATGTCTCTCCGTTGATGAACCATCTGGAGTTTGTGGGCAACGCCTTGTTTATTCCCTATTTCCTGATAGGTGTGGGTATGCTGATTGATGTGCACGTGATTTTCGGTCATGGCGATGCTCTGAAAGTAGCGGCTGTAATGATTGTGGTGGCATTGGCAGGTAAATGGATTGCCTGCTGGCTGACGCAGAAAATATATAAGATGGGAGGGATTGAACGGGAGCTGATGTACGGATTGAGCAATGCACAAGCAGCGGCAACGCTGGCGGCTGTGTTGGTGGGATACAACATCATTCTGCCCAATGAGGAACGCTTGCTGAACGATGATGTTTTGAATGGTACTGTCCTGCTGATTCTTGTAACTTGCATTGTGAGCTCGTTCATTACGGAGCGTGCCGCACGGAAGATTGCCATGGAGGAGGCGCATCTGGAAGAAAACCGCTCCGTGGAAGTGGAGAAGATATTGATTCCGATAGCCAACCCCGATACGATTGAAGACTTGATAAATCTTTCTTTGGTGATACGCGACCCGAAGCAACGGGATAATCTGTTGGCACTGAATGTCATCAACGATGATAGTAGCTCTGAAAGTGCCGAACTACGCGGGAAACGCTATCTGGAAAAGGCTGCATGATAACGGCCTCGGCAGATGTGCCGTTGAGGCAAATCACGCGTTACGACTTGAATATCGCTTCGGGCATTATCCATACAGCAAAAGAATATGCGGCAACGGATGTCGTTATAGGTCTGCACCGTAAAGTCAATATTGTGGATTCATTCTTCGGTATGCTGACGGAGAATCTGCTGAAGGGCTTGCATCGCGAGGTGATGGTTTCCAAGTTCCTGATGCCCATTAACACAATTAGGCGGGTGATTGTGGCGGTACCTCCGAAAGCCGAGTATGAGGCGGGATTCCTGAAGTGGGTGGAACATTTCTGCCGGTTGGGGAGTACTTTGGGCTGTCGGGTGCATTTTTATGCCAATGAAGAGACTACCGCCCATCTTCAAGGGCTGGTGAAAGCCAAATATGGACAGACATTGACAGACTTTTCCCGCCTGGACGACTGGGGAGACCTGCTGATACTGACCGGACAAGTGAATTTCGACCATCTGCTGGTCATCATCAGCGCCCGCCGCGGCTCCATCTCCTATGACAGCTCCTTCGAGAAGCTACCGGCACAAATCAGCAAGTACTTTGCAAATAACAGCCTGATAGTACTCTATCCCGACCAACTGGGCGAGCCGCAGGATGCGGTATCCTTCTCCAACCCGCGTGGCAACAACGAGTCGCAGCACTACGAGAAGGTAGGCAAATGGTTCTATAAATGGTTCAAGAAGAATTGACGATTGACAATTGATAATTGACAAAAATCTGTGTAAATCCGTGTAATCTGTGGTGAAAATGGAAGATTGGCAACAACGAACGCAACTTTTATTAGGAGATGAAAAAATGGAACGCCTGCGCCGGGCACATGTACTTGTCGTAGGACTGGGTGGTGTAGGTGCTTATGCGGCCGAGATGATATGCCGTGCCGGAGTGGGGCGGATGACGATTGTCGATGCCGATACCGTGCAGCCTACGAATATAAACCGTCAGTTGCCGGCTCTGCATTCTACCTGGGGCAAAAGAAGGCGGAGATATTGGCATCACGTTTCAGGGACATTAATCCGGCTCTGGAACTGAGAGTGTTGCCCGTATTCTTGAAAGATGAGAACATACCGGAACTGCTGGATGATGCGGCTTATGACTTTGTGGTGGATGCCATCGATACGCTTGCTCCAAAATGCCACTTGATAGCGGAAAGCATGAAGCGGCATATCAAGATAGTGTCCAGCATGGGGGCAGGAGCAAAGAGTGACATTTCGCAAGTGCGCTTTGCCGATATCTGGGATACCTATCATTGCGGGTTGAGCAAGGCTGTGCGTAAGCGTCTGCAAAAATGGGCATAAAGCGGAAACTTCCAGTTGTTTTCAGCACCGAACAGGCTGATCCGAATGCCGTTTTGCTGACGGACGACGAGATGAACAAGAAGTCCACCTGTGGAACAGTGAGCTACATGCCCGCAGTTTTTGGCTGCTATTTGGCCGAATATGTAATTAAAAGACTATAGTAATAGCACTTGAAAGAAAACTATCAAATAGTAAATAGTAAATTGTCAAATTGTAAATAGCCTAGTGATTCATTTAGAGAATATAACGAAGAGTTTCGGTAACCTGCAAGTGTTGCGGGGTATTGACCTGGAGATAGAGAAAGGGGAGATTGTCAGCATTGTAGGCCCCAGTGGAGCGGGTAAAACTACCTTGCTGCAAATCATGGGTACGTTGGATATGCCGGATGGCGGTTCGGTGGTTATTGACGGTACACGAGTCAACCGTATGAGGGAGAAGGAACTTTCCGCATTCCGCAACCGCCATATCGGCTTTGTGTTCCAGTTCCATCAACTGCTGCCGGAGTTTACGGCTTTGGAGAATGTAATGATACCAGCCTTCATTGCCGGAAGAGGACAGCAGGAAGCCAAGGAGGCGGCTACGGAAATTCTTGAATTCATGGGGCTTGCCGAACGGGCCTCCCACAAGCCGAATGAGTTGTCGGGAGGTGAGAAGCAGCGTGTGGCGGTGGCCCGTGCTCTCATCAATCATCCAGCAGTGGTGCTGGCAGATGAACCTTCCGGCAGCTTGGATACCCATAATAAGGAAGAACTGCGCCAAGCTCTTTTTTGATTTACGTAACCGTTTTCGGACAACGTTTGTTATCGTAACCAATGATGAAGGACTGGCCGCAGTCACCGACCGGACGATACATCTGATTGACGGGGAAATCAATAAAATGGTCTGAGCCTATTTCCCCGTGCCCCATTACTCCCGAGTCATTGTCACTGTTGTTTACCTTCCGCTGTGCTGTCTTGAAACTGCGGCCGAACGAGAAGTTGTAGGAAAAGTTCACCAGGAACATGCGGGAGCTTTCTTTTATATAATTATTTGTCTTGTAGGATGCGAATTTATTCCAGTTTTCGCTTTGTACTTTATAGTTGTCGGTGAAAGGATTGAATGCACCGACTCCTACCCGAAGATTCTTATGCTTGTAATATACAGCTAACATCTGGATGTTTTCTCCTCCCGAGAGGGTTTCTCCCCAGAAATTGTTCCAATTGGTGTTTATCTGCCAGAACAGAGAGAACTGTTTGTAGTTTAATGAGGCTTCTGCCTCACAAAACCAGTTGGTGTAGGTATGCGAGTAGTGATTGCCATGCTCATGTAATGGTTGACATCCGCCCGTAAAACGAAAAGATTTGCAGAATGTCGCGGAATGGGTCCTACGCGGAGCATGGCACGCCCGGAGAGTTTCTGCCAATCCTTCTGATTGTCCCAAGTCTGCACTATTTTGTTGCCTTCTTGAATCTTCTCGTCCATAATGGCATTGGGACGATAGTCATAGGCTCCCCATAGATTGGTATAAAAGATGCCTTTTTTCCATTCGTAAGTCAGTTCCGTATGATAGCACATATATGATTTCAGATGCGGGTTGCCACGACGTATCTGGAATGAGTCCACTGCTTGCTCCACATCGCTGAGGTCGCCCAATGAAGGAGAAGCGTTATAGATGTTTCCCTTCCAGCGGAGGTAGGAGTTGTCTGACATGGCATAGTGCAGAACGATACTCGGGTTGAAACTGTAGTTCTCGGTAGATTTGTCCTTGCCGCTCTGATTATAGTAGAAACGAGTCATGGCCACTCCCAGCCGGTAGTTTAGTTTGTCTATCTTTCCACGGTATTCTCCGAATATGTATGTGTTCTCTTGGTGCATATTGGTTTCATAATAATGCCCGTTTCTGTATTCATTGTTAGAGTAGGACTGTGTATGGCTCAGACCGAAGCTCAATGCGTTCCCCTTGGAATATTGCTTCTCATAAATGGCCTCGGCAATCAGGGAGTATTTGTTGCCTCGGATATTGTTGTCAATATCGGTCAATATGTTCCCCGGGGTGCTTTCTTGGTAGAGCCGCTGCGATTTTTCCCGATTATAGGTGCCTACTACATTGAATACCAGGGTTTGCTTGTTTTTCAGATTCTGTTGGTAGTACAAATCCAGTGAGGGACGGTGTCCAGCTCTGGTCGGTACGGTCGGTCATGTCTACCACGTCCGTTTCATCATTGGCATTATAGAGAGTTCCTTTATAATCCCAGTGTGGCTGATTGTTTCCTCGAAGGCGGAAGGTGGCGCTGAAAAGGGAATTCTCAGAAGCCTGCAAACTATAATTTACGTTTAGGTTGTGCTGGCACATGGTTGCCTTGCTGGGCTCTCCTTTCTCCAGGCGTCTGAGTGTAGTGCCGTCTGCCAGGTGGAATTCTTCTTCATTGTCGCGGTACATGCCGTTAAAATCCCGCGGTCCCATGTAGTAGGAGAAGCCGAATTCTGATTTTTTATGGTTTACTTTGCCGTACAGATTATAGTTTCCCCACATCGTGTTCAATCCTTGGGAAATGTCGGCACCGAAGTTTCCGCCCGTTTCGGGACGGCGCACTATGTAGTCCAAAACGACTTCGGCATTACCGTAGCGCAGTCCCGGATTGTCATGGTACTCTATACGTATAATGTCGGCAGGGCGAATGGCTTTTATCTCGTCTATTTCGGCTTTGACTCCATTGATGCGTAATTGCAGTTCTCCACCGCCGGACAATCCAATCTCATTGTTCATGGGGTTGACCAGAATACGTGGCAGCATCAGTTCCTGCAACAGATTCACTCCGTTTGTGGAAGTTTTCATTTGTCTTTCGGATGGGAAAACCAGTTTACGGTCGGCACGGCTGATTTGGCTGGAGCCGGTGATAGTCACTCCTTCCAGTGCGATAGAAGCACTGTCTAATACGATTGGTCCAAGGTCGGTATGGCGCTTTACTCCATTGAGGGTGATGTATCCGGTATTATACCCGATGCTGGAAAGAACAAGTCTGTAATCTCCGGCAGCCGTGTTCTTGAAGATGAATTCTCCTTCTGGACTTGTGGTCACACCGGCGACAAAAGTAGAGTCGATGGTCTGTAATACCACATTGACATACTCTATACTCTTGTCGGAAGCATCGCGGACGGTTCCTTTTATTTCTATTTTTTGAGCAAAAGCATTCTGTGCCATACTGCCCAGCAGCATGGTTATAATCATTAATTTTTTCATATTGATACGATGGTTCTAATCCTTATTGCAGTAGGCCTTCCTGTTTTTAGGGTGTTTCTGCTTGTTAGACGAAATGACTGGTGAAAAGGTTGCATCAGACATTGAAAAATGTTGCATGATGCTGTTATTCAAAGCAAACGTAGTGACTGATTTTCTCCAAATCGGTATCGGAGAATTCCTCGTAAAGTGCAAAAGGTTTCAGACTATGAAGGTCGCCTTTCTTCTTCCGGTATTCTACAAAGGCCTTTGCCTGGTAGAAGTTGATGTAAGGATGGTTACGCAGCCTCTCTATGCTACTACGGTTCAGGTTGATGAGGTGGATGGCCCGGTGTCGATGGAAAACCAGGACTGCAATTGGGTGGTGTCCAAATGGATTTCTTGTAATTGCGTGATGTTGTAGAATCCTCCCAAGCGTTGCCGATAACCGATGATTAGACGGGCAATGCCACTACCGATGCCTGGTATTTTCTTCAGTTCTGTGGTGTCGGCGCGGTTCAGGTCGACAAGGGTCCCAGACGGATATTTTTCCGGTGCAATTCGGAAAGTAACGGCGCTGTCATTGCTTGCAGGAGAGCTGTATAACTGGACGGTTCTTGTTTCTGTGTCTTCCGGAGTGATGTGGATATAGGGTAGGAGTGTCTGATATTGTTTTTCTGTCATTCCATATATTTTCCGGAAATCTTCTGCCTTATGGAACTTCCCTCCTTTACTACGGTAGCGGAGTATGTTCCGCGCCATCCATCCGGCAGTCCCAGTCGGCAAAAAATGACGGAGTCGGCGATATTGGGATTGAAACGGGCCAAGGAGACGGTTGTCGGTTGTTTTTGGGAGGAAGGTTTAAGTCTGTTGTCCCATTTTTGTTCCTTTTCTTGTATGGATGCGATGAACGATTCGTATTCTGCCATGGCAGTGGCCTGCCGCCGGATTACTTCATCGGAGAGGGGGCGGTTCTCTCTTTGGTATATATAAATATACCCGGAGAGAAAGACGAGAATAATGCCGGTAATCAAAACCAGTATTCCGCGCCTTTCTCCCCGGGAGAAATAAAGGAATTCTTTAAAGGGGTTCTGCATGATGGCCTATTTCAGAAAACCCAGTTCATTGATAAAAATCAGTGCAATTCCTATCGGAGCAATATATTTCAGGATGAATATCAATAGCTTGTAGACGGATACTTTCAGAGTGCCATTGTTGCTGACTTCTTCCCATACGATTTTCTTGTCCAGATACCAGCCTATGAAGATGGAAATGAAGAAACCGCCTAACGGTAGCATTAGCTTGGCCGTTACAAAGTCGAACAAATCGAATAGGTTTAGCCCGAATACGGTATAGCTTTTGCCGATACCGAGAGACAGTGAGCAGAATACTCCTAAGAAAATACAGCCCGCTGTCACGTATCTGGCTGCCTTGCTGCGTGAGAACTTGAACTCTTCATGTAGATAGGCAGTTACCACTTCGTGCAGGGAAATGGTGGAAGTAAGTGCTGCCAATGCCAGTAGGATATAGAACATCAGAGACAGCAGTATCGCCAGCCAGGGAATATTGCCGAACGCTTGCTGAAAGACATTAGGTAAGGTGATGAATAGCAGACTAGGACCCGCATCCGGTTTGATGCCTACAGAGAAGGCGGCAGGGAAGATGATGAATCCTGCCAAAATGGCTACCATGGTGTCGATAGCCGCCACGTTGAGTGCCGTTTTGGGCAGGTTCGTATCATTGCGGAAGTAAGAAGCGTATGTACAGAGACATCCCATCCCCAAGCTCAAGGAGAAAAATGCCTGGCCCATGGCTCCAAGGAACACATTGCCGTCCACTTTGCTGAAGTCCGGTTTCAACAGGAATTCAATGCCTGCTCCTGCTCCGGGCAGGGATATGGAGCAGATGGCAAGGATTATCAATAGGACAAATAGCATTGGCATCATGATTTGGCTGATTTTTCAATACCCTTTTCCACTCCTTTGACAATGATGAGATGGGTGGCCAGCAGGAACAGCACCAGCCAGATGACCGGACGCCAGGGGTTGCTGACAAAGCTGTTGAAGGATGCGATGAAATCGGCTGCCGACTTCCCGGCAAAACTGTTGGTAGCCGCTTCGCCGATAAACTCAAGCGTCCATCCTGCCACAACGGAGTAATATCCCAGAATAAGGAATCCGGCCAGTACGCCCATACGTCCTACCCAGCGCCAATGCGTGCCGGGTGCCAATTTCTGATAAGCCCTTGCCGTATTGGCACGCGAGCGCCTGCCGATGAGGAATTCTGCAATCATGATGGGGATGCCGAGAATGAGCACGCAAACCAAGTATACAAGGATAAATGCCGCACCTCCGTGATTCCCGGTCTCAAACGGGAAACGCCAGATATTGCCTAAACCGACTGCGGAGCCTGCGAGGCAAGTATGACGCCTAATTTGCTTCCGAAGTTGGCTCTGTCACTTTTTGTCATAAAACGTAGATTTTTCTTTCAATTCGTTATTAATACCAGCTAAAACATGCAAATATAGAAAATGTTCTGTACTTTTGCGCACAGTTCGTTGATAATTTGGTATATGCTATATTATATTAAGAAATATCCGGTGTCGCTTTTTATTATTCTGACGGTGATTTATCTTTCATTCTTTAAACCGCCTTCTACAGAAATAAGCAAGATTCCCAATATAGACAAGGTGGTGCATATCTGTATGTATTTCGGCATGTCAGGAATGCTGTGGCTGGAGTTTCTTCGCGCTCACCGGAGAGACAACGCCCCTTTATGGCATGCATGGCAGGGGCGTTTGTCTGTCCCGTTTTGTTCAGCGGAATGGTGGAGTTGCTGCAAGAATACTGCACGACATACCGTGGTGGAGACTGGCTGGATTTTGCGGCCAATACCACGGGAGCGGTGCTTGCATCAATGGTCGGCTATTTCATTTTAAGGCCAAGGATGAAATAGGATTATAAGTATTCAACTACGGAACTTAGCTTGATGCCGTTCGACCCTTTTATCAGAATTGTTTTCCCGCAAGGTTTCTCTCTTTGCAGCTCTGCGATGAGTGCGGTTACATCGGGATAACTCTGATAAGAGTGGCGTGTGGCGGCAAACAATTCCCCTACAAGAACTACATCCTTGAATCCGCATTCTTCCAGATAGTCTGCAATCTTCTGGTGCTCGTCGGCACTGTCTTTACCCAACTCCCGCATATCTCCCAATATCAACATTTTGTTTTCGGCCTGCATGTTCCGAAAGTTACTAATGGAAGCCATCATGCTTGTGGGATTGGCATTATAGGCATCGATAATCAGAGTGTTGTCCGCTGTTTTTTTCAGTTGTGAACGGTTGTTTTGCGGGGTATATCCGGCCAGTGCCTTGTCTATTTTCTCCGGTTCCACACCAAAAAATGTCCGATGGTGACAGCTGCCAGAGCATTGGGGAAGTTATATTCACCGATAAGCCGGGTTTGTACTTCGTGATATTTGCTTTCGTTGTCCGTTTTCCACTCGAAGGTGAGGTAAGGAGAATTGCCGGTGACGTGTCCGTTGATGTACAGCCCGTCCTCACTGCCGTAGGCAATCTGGTGGAGTCCGTAGGCTATCTTTTTCAAGTAGGGGTTGTCGTTATGGATAAAGATGGTAGCTTCTTTCCGCGTCCGCAGATAGTCGTACATCTCTCCTTTGGTCTTGATGATTCCTTCAAAAGAGCCGAATCCCTCCAGATGGGCTTTTCCTACGTTGGTAATGATCCCGTAGTCAGGTTCGGCTATCTCTACCAGCTCCTTGATGTCTCCCGGGTGGCTGGCACCCATTTCCACCACGGCAAGGTCGTGTTCAGGGCGCAGGCGAAGCAAGGTGAGGGGAACACCGATGTGATTGTTCAAATTTCCCAAGGTATAGAGCACGTTGTGAGTTTGCGAAAGTACGGTGGACATCAGTTCCTTGGTAGTAGTCTTTCCGTTTGTACCCGTAATGCCGATGATGGGTGTACGCATCTGCCGACGGTGGTAATTGGCAAGTTGTTGCAAGGTTTTCAAGCTGTTTTCCACCACGATGTATCGTGTATCGCCTTCAGGGGCATAGCTTCTTCGTCCACTATGGCATAAGCACTTCCGCTTTCCAGCGCCCGGGCGGCAAAGGCATTTCCGTTGAACGACTCGCCTTTCAGCGCAATGAATAAAGAGCCTTGGGGGCAGTTACGGCTGTCAGTAGTGACACTGGTGCATGTTAGGAATATCTGATGTATAGCTGTTATATCCATGACTTTATAATTAAATCAATCTGTGTGAATCTGTGTAATCTGTGGTAAACCATCGTGCAAAGATATAGTTTTAATCCTCTCCCTTCCCGGGTACAAGCAAAAACTTATCAGTTTTATGAGTTTATGTATTTTGAAACCACTTTTTTGTTTACATTTGCAGGTACTATATAGAACAGACTGCCTATGGAAATTACAACTGCCCGATATATAAATGTCAACGGTTCGCTGCTCGACCTCTCTCAACCCCGTGTCATGGGCATACTGAACGTTACTCCCGATTCCTTTTATGCCGGTAGCCGTACACAGACAGAGGTGGAAATAGCACGCCGGGTGAAACAGATAGTTTCGGAGGGAGCGGCCATTATTGACATAGGCGCTTACTCTTCCCGTCCCAATGCCGACAATGTCTCTGCCAGGGAAGAGATGGAACGGTTGCGTATGGGCCTGAAAATACTTTTTGAGATACAGCCGGATGCTGTGGTGTCGGTAGACACTTTTAGGGCGGATGTGGCAAGAATGTGTGTGGAAGAGTATGGTGTTGCCATCATCAATGATATTGCGGCCGGTGAGATGGATGCGAATATGTTCCATACCGTTGCGGCATTGAACGTACCTTATATTATGATGCACATGCAAGGCACTCCGCAAAGTATGCAGCAGCATCCTCATTACGACAATCTTCTGAAAGAGGTTTTCTTGTATTTTGCGCGCAAGGTGCAGCAATTACGTGACTTAGGTGTAAAAGACATCATTCTGGACCTCGGTTTCGGCTTTGGAAAGACAATGGAGCATAACTATGAATTGCTGTCCCATCTGGAAGAGTTCCGTATTTTTGAGTTGCCTTTGCTGGTAGGCGTTTCACGTAAATCGATGATATACCGCTTGTTGGACATTACTCCTCAGGAGGCGCTGAATGGTACTACGGTGCTCGATACCATCTGTTTGCTGAAAGGTGCTGACATTCTCCGCGTACACGACGTGAAAGAAGCCGTGGAAACCGTACGGATTGTGCAAGCCATGCGAAATAATTCCTAATCCCTAACCCCTAATCATTCAATATCGTGTTTTTTGAATTTGGAATAAAAGATTTTATAGATATTCTGTTAGTGGCTTTCTTGCTGTACTATACGTATAAGCTGATGAACCTCCGGCTCTATCAATGTGTTTACGGGTATCCTGGTGTTTATCCTGATATGGCTGGTGGTGTCGCAGGTGCTGGAGATGAAATTGCTCGGCTCCATCTTCGACAAGCTGGTCAGTGTGGGCGTGCTGGCGCTTATCATTTTGTTTCAGGACGAGATACGGCGCTTCTTGCTGACACTCGGCTCGCATCAGCATGCCAGTGCGCTGGTACGCTTCTTCACCGGCAATAAGAAAGAGAAGTTGGAACATGACGACATCATGCCGGTGGTAATGGCATGTATCAGCATGGGGAAGCAGAAGGTTGGTGCCTTGATTGTCATTGAACATAATTTGCCTTTGGATGATGTGGTGCGTACGGGAGAAATTATCAATGCCGATATAAACCAGCGTCTGATTGAGAATATTTTCTTTAAGAACAGTCCGTTGCACGATGGAGCGATGGTTATCAGTAAGAAACGTATCAAAGCGGCGGGATGTATCCTGCCTGTTTCCCATAATCTGGACATTCCTAAGGAACTGGGCTGAGGCATCGTGCTGCCATGGGAATTTCCCAGGTGTCTGATGCGCATGCTATCATTGTATCGGAGGAGACCGGAGGTATTTCAGTGGCTTATAAAGGACAATTCTATCTGCGCTTAAATGCTGAGGAATTGGAAAGTTTGTTAACAAAGGAAAGCTGAGGTGTGACAAAATCCCCTATTTTTACGTCATATAACTATGATATAAAATAAAAACAATATCTTATAACTAATAACTGAAAAGGATGGATAGACGAAATTTCTTACGGACGGGAAGTCTGGCGATGTTAGGCTCGCTGGCAGTACCTCGTTGGCTATGCCTGCGTCAGTACGCGGAGCTTTGGGAGGAGCAGATAATCAGTCTGCCGTAGCTTCGGCAATGGCTCACTTTGGCGTGACGGAAGCTGACTTGAAGAAAGTGATGGCTGCCGCTCTGGAAAAAGGCGGAGATTATGCCGACCTCTATTTTGAGCACACGTTTAATAATAGTGTGGTTCTGATGGACGGTAAAGTAAACAATTGTGGAGCCAACATTGACTTCGGTATGGGCGTGCGCGTATTAGCAGGCGACCAGACTGGCTATGCTATGTAGAAGGCGTGACCGTAGAAGAAATGCTGCGTGCTGCCCGTACGGCTGCCCGTATAGCTTCTTCGGGTAAGGCCGGAAAGCCTGTGGGGCTGACGGAGAAGACGATTGCCAAAAGCCGTTATGCCGTCACCGAACCTTGGGAAGACGTGAGCCTTAAGGCAAAGATTCCTTATCTGGAGAAACTGAACGAAAAGATTTTTTCTCTGGACAACCGGGTGCGCAAGGTCCAGGCGTCTCTTGTAGACAGTACTTCTCATGTCTTATTCTGTAACTCAGAGGGCGTGAGCTACTATGATTACCGCCCAATGGTCTCTTTCATGGCCGTGTGTATTATGGAAGAGAATGGAAAAATGGAGAACGGTTATGCCGGTCGTTCTTACCGCAAAGGGTTTGAATTCATGACGGACGATATTGTGGATACCTTGCGCGTGAAGCTGTGGATAAGACCTCCATCTTGTTCAAGGCAGTGAAGCCCAAAGGCGGTGAAATGCCTGTCGTGATGGGAGCGGGTGGTTCGGGCATCTTGTTACACGAAGCCATAGGACATGCTTTTGAGGCTGACTTTAACCGTAAGCGTACTTCCATCTTCTGCGACTTGTTTGGCAAGAAGGTGTGCAACGAGCATATCAATGTGGTGGATGATGGTACCATTGCCTTCAACCGCGGAGCCGTGAACTTTGACGATGAGGGTGTGGAAGGCCAGAAGACCTATATTGTGAAAGAAGGTATCCTGACCAGCTATCTGCACGACCGCATCAGTGCCAAGCATTACGGGGTGGCTCCTACCGGAAACGGACGTCGCGATACTTTCCGTAATACTCCTATCCCCCGTATGCGTGCCACTTATATGGAAGCCGGCAATATGAAGGAAGCGGACATTATCTCCACCGTGAAGAAAGGTATCTATTGTGACCAGTTTACCAATGGCCAGGTGCAAATCGGTGCCGGAGACTTTACCTTCTTTGTGAAGTCGGGTTACTTGATTGAGGATGGCAAGCTGACGCAGCCCGTCAAGGATATAAATATCATCGGTAATGGTCCGAAAGCATTGGCTGACATCACGATGGTGGCAAATAACGATAAGATTGACAACGGTACTTGGACTTGTGGTAAAGACGGTCAGTCTTGTCCCGTTCCTGCGGTATGCCATCGGCACTAGTCAGCAAGCTGACTGTAGGAGGAGAAAGTTAATTATCAACTATCAATTAAAGACATGATTACAGACGACAATAAGAAATTGGCACAATGGGCAATGGAATATGCTTGAAGAACGGTTGCCAGGCAGCCAAACTGGTGCTATATACAAATTCTAATTCTTCTTTTGAACTGCGTGACGGCAAAATGGACCGTTTGCAGCAGTCTACGGAGAATGGTTTGGGATTGAATCTTTATGTGGACGGACGTTTCGGCTCTTTTTCCACCAATCGGCTGGATAAGAAAGAATTGGAAACTCTTATCACGAATGGTATAGAGTCTACCCGCTATCTGGCGGTGGATGAGTCGCGTATGCTGGCCGACCCTGCACGCTACTATAAAGGAGGCAAGCCTGACTTGCAGCTTTTTGATAAGAAACTCTATGAAGTCAACCCGGATGATAAAGTGGCGATTGCCCGTGCTGCTGCAGAGGAGGTATTGGGCAAGGATGAGCGTATCATTTCGGTTGATTCTTCTTATAGTGATGGTGAGGGTTCTTCCTATCGTTTGATAAGCAACGGATTTGAAGGCGAGTCGAAGAGTACCTGGTTCTCTGTCTCAGCCAGTGTATCCATTAAGGGAGAAGGTGAAGCGCGTCCTCAGGATACTGGTACGACTCGGCTCTGTTCTATGATAAATTGACGAAGGCGGGAATCGGTGCCAAGGCATTGGAACGCGTATTGCGCAAGCTGGGACAGAAGAAAGCAAAGTCGGGTAAATATACAATGGTGGTTGACCCTATGAATGTGGGAAATCTGCTCAGCCCGATGCTAAGTGCATTGTATGGCAGTGCTTTGCAACAAAAGAATTCCTTCCTGATGGACAAGCTGGATACGAAAGTGGCTTCCGACCTCTTCACGTTGCGTGACGAGCCGCATGCTATCGGTGCAAACGGTTCACGCTATTTCGATAATGAGGGTGTGGCTACCGAACCCCGCACTGTTTTTGACAAAGGCGTGCTGAAAACTTATTTCATCGATACCTACAATGGTAAGAAGATGGATATAGCTCCTACTATCAGTGCACCTTCACGTCTAATTCTGACACCGGGCGATAAGGACCTGAACGGATTGGTTGCAGATATTAAACAAGGCATCTTGGTTACGGGCTTCAATGGCGGTAACAGCAATAGCAGTACCGGTGACTTCTCTTATGGTATAGAGGGTTTCCTTATGAAGACGGCAAGCTGACACAGCCCGTCAACGAAATGAATGTGACGGGTAACATGGTTACTTTATGGAATTCCTTGGTTGCTGTGGGCAATGACCCTCAACCGAACCGTTCATGGCAGATTCCTTCGCTGGTATTTGAGGGAGTCGACTTCAGCGGATTATAATGCTAGTTCAACATCAGGCTCATATATGGGCTTGATGTTGCAAATATTTTTTCGGTGAGTTCACCGATTGTAAGTGCAAGTGGCTGCCCGGCAGACGCTTGGCACTATTCATATATTTACCATTGTTCAGGTAGTAGTAGCCGTTATTGGCACTGACCTGCTCATCGGTGAGATGAATGCTGAGTTCCAGTTCCGGATGGGCCGTAGCATAGAGTTGCAGCATGGTTTTGGCATTGATGATGCGTGCCATGCCCAAAAGTTGGCTTTCACCGGTAGCGGGAGGAGTGAGAACCCGGATGGACGGGAGATTCAAGCTTTGGCAGATATGTTGAAGCAGTAAGTTTTTGTTGCGGGAGTATCCGACACGATTTCTCCAATGCGCCAGTTGGCTTTCCCTATCGGATAGGTAATGGCCAAAGCCGTGATTTCCTCCCCATTGCTCAATGTGCAAACGAAGCCCTGTCCCAGTTGTAAATCGGCAATGATAACCTGGAAATCCTCTTCCGTATGCTGGATGCAGCAAGGGCGCTCCCGCAATTTCCGGTCGAGATATTCATATCTTTTTTCAGTATATTCGGCAGACATTTCCAAAGTAAGGCCCGTATCGGCTGTCGGTGTACCGGAAGCGATAAAGGTCTCTTCGGCATAGCGGAATACGGGGGCATAACCGCTGCGGCCATAGTAGTCGAACAGCCACGGTTCTGCCGGTATCAGGGTGGATAAGGCGACATTATTGTGTAGCATCCGTGCAAAGGCTTGTGATAACAGCTCGTGCATTACGCCCCGGTTACGGTAATCAGGGTGTGTGCAGGCGCCGGATATATAGGCCGTATGAATATCTTCTCCTTCGAACGTCATAGGATAAGGCAACATCTGTAGGGCGGCAATCACTTCTTCGCCGCTTTGGATGGCAATATTGATATCATTGTTGTAGCGGAGCCGAAAATACAGTTCAGTAAATTCCTCGCTATCATTGAAACAGAGCTTCCATAAGTTCTTTACCTTTTCCCGTATCATCAATCCCTTATCCTTTTAATCCTTAATCTCTAATCCTTACTCTCACCATTTGATAGCTTCCACCGGTTCATCTTTCAGGCATGCCACGTATTTTCCAGAATAATGGCAGCTGGTACGAAAGTTTGGCCTTGCGCAATCCTTCAATACCCAAATCCTCTTCACGGTTGAGGTAGACATATTGTTCGGGGATATGGTTGGCAAATTCATAGTTAATCATTGCGTACGCTCCGTCTATGCTGGTGTCGGCCTTTTCCACATGTACTCCGAAGGTATCTTGGTTGATGGGCATTCCGAAAGTGAAGGCGGCAATTTTGCCGTCTACATGCAGGATGCTCCGGTCAATCCCAGTTCTTCAAAATTGTGGAGGGCGTAGACCAGTGCGCGACGTTCGTTGCCCGTTCCTTCATGCTGGTCGCAATTGTTGGCCTTACACCATTCGGCTTCCAGGTCCAGACATTCCTGGATGCGGTCGGGAGTGATGGGAGTATATTCGTAATTATAGGTGCGTTTGAATTTGTTGACATGATTCCGTTTGGACTGGAATTTCTTTCCGGCAAGCGTGGCGAGGTCTGTACGCAGATAGAGGTAATCGGCATAGTCCCGGTCTGCTGTGAACTGGAATTTTCCGGGCATGAAGCTTCCAGTTCCGAGCACATGCCCGAACATATTCCCAGCAGGCAGAAAGGTTCCCCTTCGGTGTGCGTCTTCGACCAGTGCGTCCAGTACTTTTGTCAAATCTCCGTTACCTATCGGCATCATGTACACCAGTTCGTCGTTTGCCCAGAATTTCAGCAGGAGGAAGCCGTCCATGATGGCAAACTTTGTATTGTATAGAAAACGCCAGCTGCATAGGTTGGAGAATGAGAGGTCACAATTCCGTCGCGGACTGTTCTGTGTATAGGAAGTAATCAGTTCTTTGTCTTGTAATTCGATATCTTTAAATGAAATCATACGTTGTTTTTAGTTGGTTATGATTATAGATAACAAAAATAAGAAGATTTTGTTAGAGTAGCCCTAATAATCGCAGAATAGTTGGGGTCAGCAATGCAGTGAAAATACCATTCAGGGTCAGGCCGAGGCTGGCGAATGCGCCGTATTTGCGGCTGATGTCCATGGCTGTGGAAGTTCCTACCGCGTGGGCGGCGGCTCCCAAGGAAAGGCCTTGTGCCATAGGACTGCCGATGTGGGTCAGTTTCATGGTCTTGAAGCCCAGTATTCCTCCCAGCAAGCCTACACAGACCACTACGGCGGCGGTAAGTGAGGGAATGCCGCCCAGCGACTTAGTTACTTCCATGGCTATCGGCGTAGTGACCGACTTGGGCGCCAGGGAGTAGATAATCTCGTCGGAAGCCCCATCAATTTAGCTATCAGCACGACAGAGATAACTCCCACAATGCAGCCGGCAAGTTGTGACAGCATGATGGGGAGCAGCTGTTTCTTAATCGTTTCCAATTGGAGGTTATAGGGGGACTCCCAGGGCTACAACAGCGGTTTCAGCCAGAATTCTATCAGATGTCCTCCTTCATTGTAGGTCTCATAACTGATATGTGTCATCTTCAGGAAGACAATGAGGATGGCAATTGTCAGCAGGATGGGGTTCAGCAACATGATGCCGGTCTTTTTCTGCAGGAGTTTGGCCAGAAAGAAAATCCCGAAGGTGACAGCCAATAGGAAAAATTCGTTTTCTAAAAAAGTTCATTTGATTTTACGTGTTAGTTGATGAACCATCCGGTGACTACAATCACCAGCAGGGTGCTGATTATGGAAGCGGTCACTATCGGCCAGAACTCGGAGGCGATGACATCGAAGTAAAGCATGAGAGCTACACCGGGCGGTACGAAGAAGAAGCCCAGGTTGGCAACCAGGAAGTCGGACATACCCTGCACCCAGTGCAGTTTAATCCAACCCAATTTCAAGAATAGGGTGAGCAACAGCATACCGATGATGCTGGAAGGTAACTTGATACCCGTAAAGAAAACAATCAGTCACCCAAAGCTAAGCATCCGAAAAGGATGGCGCATTGACGAATCATATTATTATAATACCTATTGTTATACGTTGAAACGCTGCAAAGGTAGGTATTCTATGTATTGCTTGTTATCGTTGTATCCTGATTTTTTTATGTCGTTTGTAGAGTCGGGCGGGTTGTTCCTGCCGGACGGGTAATTGTTTGTTGCAGAGGGGCACGTGTGCGTACACATGAATGCTGGGAATACCTAATGTTAAATATTATAATAATTATGGTCTGAACGGTAAAAAGACCGATGTTTGCAATGTAGATATTGCAAAATTGTGTACTTTTGCGGCGTGAATAACACGTCTACTGGATTTTATACACAATTTATATATATGCAGAGATTAATTAATGAAATCGTTGAGCGTGCGAAAGCCGACCGCCAACGTATTGTTCTTCCTGAAGGAACGGAAGAACGCACCTTGAAAGCTGCCAATCAAATTTTGACAGACGGAGTTGCTGACCTGATTCTTCTGGGTAATCCGGATGAAATTAATGCTTGTGCAACAGAATGGGGACTTGGAAACATCAGCAAGGCTACAATCATCGATCCGGAGAATCATCCGAAGAAAGAGGAGTATGCGCAATTGCTTTGTGAACTTCGCAAGAAAAAAGGCATGACTATCGAAGAAGCTCGTAAGTTGGTAGTTAATCCGCTCTATCTGGGCTGTCTGATTATTAAGAATGGCGATGCTGACGGTCAGTTGGCAGGTGCACGCAACACCACAGGCGATGTACTTCGTCCGGCATTGCAAATCATTAAGACAACTCCGGGCATTACTTGTGTATCCGGTGCAATGTTGTTGTTGACGCATGCTCCTGAATATGGAAAGAATGGTATTTTGGTAATGGGGGATGTAGCTGTGACTCCGGTGCCCGATGCAGAACAGTTGGCTCAGATTGCTGTTTGTACAGCTCGCACGGCTAAGTCTGTAGTAGGTATGGAACCGAAAGTGGCAATGCTCAGCTTCTCAACCAAAGGCTCTGCTAAGCACGAAGTTGTGATAAAGTGATTGAGGCTGTAAGATTGCACATGAGATGGATCCCGACTTGGCTCTCGACGGTGAATTGCAGGCTGATGCCGCATTGGTTCCGGAAGTAGGTGCCAGCAAAGCTCCGGGTTCTGCAATTGCAGGAAATGCGAATGTATTGGTGGTTCCGAGCCTTGAAGTAGGTAATATTTCTTATAAATTGGTACAGCGTTTAGGGCATGCAGATGCGGTAGGTCCTATTTTGCAGGGTATTGCCCGTCCGGTGAACGACCTGTCACGTGGTTGTTCCATCGAAGATGTTTATCGCATGATTGCAATTACTGCCAACCAGGCTATTGCAGCAAAGAATCAAAAATAACCATTAAATCTGAATATATAAAATGAAAGTCTTAGTATTGAACTGCGGTAGTTCGTCCATCAAATACAAGTTGTTTGATATGGATCATAAAGAAGTGATCGCACAGGGTGGTATCGAAAAAATAGGCCTTCAAGGCTCTTTCCTGAAGTTTACTTTGCCTAACGGTGAGAAGAAAGTTCTGGAGAAAGATATTCCCGAACATACCGTAGGTGTGGAGTTTATTCTGGATACACTGACCAGCCTGAATTTGGCGCTATCAAATCTTTGAATGAAATCAACGCAGTAGGTCACCGTATGGTGCATGGTGGTGAGAAGTTCAGCGAATCTGTGTTGCTGACACAGGAAGTCCTGGATGCTTTCACGGCTTGCAACGACCTGGCTCCGCTTCACAATCCTGCTAACCTGAAAGGCGTAAACGCCATCTCTGCCATATTGCCGAATGTACCGCAGATCGGTGTATTCGATACAGCGTTCCATCAAACTATGCCGGACTATGCTTACCTCTATGCCATTCCTTACGAATTGTATAAGAAATATGGTGTGCGTCGTTACGGTTTCCACGGAACTTCTCACCGTTATGTTTCACAACGCGTGTGTGAGTATCTGGGAGTGAGTCCGGAGGGAAAGAAGATTATCACTTGCCACATTGGTAACGGTGGTTCTATCACTGCTGTTAAGGATGGTAAGAGCATAGATACCAGTATGGGATTGACTCCGCTGGAAGGTCTGATGATGGGTACCCGTAGTGGTGACATTGATGCCGGTGCTGTGACTTTCATCATGGAAAAAGAGAACCTGACTGCTGCCGGTGTATCCGACTTGCTGAATAAGAAGAGCGGTGTAAAGGGTATCTTCGGCGTATCCAGTGACATGCGTGAATTGGAGGCTGCCGTTGCTGCCGGTAACAATAAAATGGCTGACCTGACCGAAAAGATGTATTTCTATCGTATCAAAAAGTATATCGGTGCTTATGCTGCTGCTTTGGGTGGCGTAGACATCATCGTATTTACCGGTGGTGTAGGCGAGAACCAGGCTTCTTGTCGTTCCGGTGCATGCGAAGGTTTGGAATACATGGGCGTGAAGCTGG
>ENA-OQAA01000736-OQAA01000736.1-human-gut-metagenome-genome-assembly--contig:-NODE-736-length-20808-cov-12.626614_pt1 | contig 20808 bp, 24 predicted proteins | sample MGYA00242489_ERZ504515 | MGnify/ENA primary metagenome ERZ504515 (study PRJEB26092, sample SAMD00036237) | human gut metagenome | host: Homo sapiens | study: EMG produced TPA metagenomics assembly of... | reverse complement strand
GGCGGCGTGACCTCGGGCCCCGGCGGCATGATGCAAGCCGGCTCCGGCGCGCTGTAGAGTGTGGCGACAATTTGATCTATGCAATCGGGGCGTTCCGGCAAGGGCGCCTCGATTTGTTGAGCTGCGGTAGTTGTGACCATTTCGCTATTCGGTCCGCCGTTAGCCGATGATGCGAGGGCGCTCGGCGTTTTCGACTGGTTTATGCAAACGAAGTCTGGGAATATACAAGGCGCATGTCTTATTGTCTAACCAGTTGCGCCAAGGAGGCACCATGGTCTACAAGATTACCGGCTACGAACCCGCCCAGCTGTTCCATTTCTTTGAGGAGGTCAGCGCGATCCCCCGTGGGTCTGGCAACGAGAAGGGCATCAGCGATTTCCTGGTTGCGTTTGCCAAGGAGCGCGGCCTTGATGTGTACCAGGACGAGGTCTACAACGTCATCATTCGCAAGCCCGCATCTGCCGGTGCCGAGAATGCCCCGACCGTGATGTTGCAGGGCCATATCGACATGGTGTGCGACAAGTTGGGCTCCGTTGAGCACGACTTTACGACCGATGGTATCGATCTGGTCGTCAAGGACGGTGTCCTTACCGCCAACGGCACCACTCTGGGTGCCGACAACGGCATCGCCGTCGCGCTTATGCTTACCGTGCTCAACGATGATTCGATTGCCCATCCGGCTCTCGAGTGCGTATTCACCACCGACGAGGAGACTGGCCTGGTCGGCGCTGAGACGCTCGACAAGTCCCAGATTAGCGCCCGCACCATGATTAATCTCGACTCCGAGGAAGAGGGCGTTGCCACCGTCAGCTGCGCCGGCGGCGTCGTCGTTACCTACACCTGCCCGATCGCGCGCGAGCACAAGATCGGCAGCACCCTCACGCTCGACGTCTCCGGCCTGCTGGGCGGTCACTCCGGCAGCGATATCCACCTGGAGCGCGGCAATGGCAACCTCATCATGGCCCGCATCATCGACCGCCTGATGGTTGCCGGCGAGCCCGCCATCGTCAGCTTCAACGGCGGCACCAAGGACAACGCCATCAACCGTGAGTGCAAGGCCGTTCTGGTCTATGCCGACCACGCTGCCGCCGAGGCCGCGGCCCAGATCGCAAAGGGCATCATTGCCGACGTCACCGCCGAGCTCGAGGTCTTCGACCCTGGCTTTACCTGCACCGTCGAGATTGCCGACGACGCCGAGGTTGAGGCCATGGACCAGAAGTCCGCGCTTGCCCTCATCCGTGCCCTGCGTCTTGCCCCCAACGGCGTGATCCGCCGCAACGTCGCCACCGACGGCTCCGTCGAGGTTTCCTCCAACATCGGTGTGGTTGCCACCTCTGACGACGAGGTCAAGATCATGCTGTCCCCGCGCTCCTCGATCACCTCGCTGCAGAACGAGTTTAAGGACCGCCTGCAGACGCTGGCCGATGTCCTGGGCTTCGACGCCAAGTTCGAGTTTGAGTATCCCGGTTGGAGCTATGCCGAGCATTCGCCGGTCCGCGACGTCTTCGTCGAGAGCTATCGCGAGCTCTTTGGCTCCGAGCTGCGCATCGAGTCCATTCACGCCGGCCTTGAGTGCGGCCTGTTTGCCGAGGCCCTGCACGGACTGGACGCCATCGCCGTGGGCCCGACGCTCTCCGATGTCCACACCCCGGACGAGAGCATGGAACTCGCTTCTGCCGAGCGCTTCTACGAGCTGCTCATCGACGTCCTCAAGCGCCTCGCTGCGTAAAGGTTGCGCTAGCAGCAGTCCGAGTCACGTGCTGGTGGATTGCAAATGACATTACGAGAGGGGGCACCCGAGCTTTTGCGACGGGTGCCCCCTCTCTTCTTTTAAGAAATGGGAAATTGATTGGCGTCTAGCCCATATCCGCCTTGATGAGGTCGAGGGTGCGCTGGCAGTTTTCGCGGACGGGGCCGAGCATATGCTCGCGCAGGTCCGCCATGCCGGGTAGGTCGGCGTATTCGTCCATGACCTCTTCAATGCAGATAGGCACTTCGTAGACAAGGTCCATCATGGTTGTAAAGCAAAACTTCTCGGTTAGCCCGGCATCGGTGAGTGCCGCTTCCAGCACGGGGTCGCCCATACCGTGGTATCGACGGATGGCGCCTGGACCGATGCGCCCCACACGATTCTCGCCGCCAACGCTCATGGCAAGGCGCGCCCGGCGGCGCATGCGCTCGTACGCCAAGCCCGATGCGACATCGTACATTCGAGCCATCATGGCTGCGCCGTCGTTTCCAAGGAGCAGGGAATAGTTTTTCGCATGCGCATCCGGTGCGCCGATAATGGCGTTGAAGAACAGTATCTGCGTAAACAGATACAGGTTAAGTTGATGGTGGCTCGTATTTACGAGGAGCTCTTGAATGTCGCGGGTGGTCGGGCCGCCGTCTGCCGTGTACTTTTGAGTAGGCATCACTCCAAGAGCCTGACAGAGGTCTTCTTGATGTAGGCGCCTGATCGTTCCGTCTTTGACTTTCACGCGGTCATATCGCTCAACAATGAGGGCGGGTTCGTCCTCAAACATACGATATTCAACATTTGCCGCTGCGATACCGGCGCGTTGGGCGCTTTTCATGCAGACAAACTCATTGAGAGCCTCAAGTTTAAATCCGATAACGCCATTTTTGAAAATATGCGTCGTGGGCGAGGAGCCCATGCATTCGCACCAGCGGCCGTTTATGAACGCGAGCGCGAACTTGCCCTGGTTGCCTCCGAGTGACCAACTTTCATCTAGGCCCATCCAGGATGCATTGCGGTCATCTCTGATTGACTTGAGACGCAGTGCAATCTCATGATCGCCTATAGGGCGGTATTCGCTGGTGCGATGCAGGACGCGTCGGCATCTTCTTCGGCACAAAACTGCACTCCACCCGGACAGTCAAGTCCGATATGGCTGAGTAGCGCAACGGCATTGTTGGGTCTAACGTCGAATTCGGCAGCAATCGCTTTTCGCTGATCCTCGCTGTCGGGTAGAAGGCCAAACAGGTACGGATTCATGACCTGTTGTCCGTATGTGCGATTCGATACGGGTATGTTGGTCGATAGGGCTGGCCCGTCATAGTCATGATCGTAGGCAAAACTGACTAGACCGCTCTCATCTTGCATGAGCGTTCCTGCGGGTACGCCGCAAATAATAGTCCGAAGCGTTTTTCTGGCCATTGGCTATCTCCCTTCGGGCTTGGTTTGGGCAGATGCGTTTGCGGCAATTGAGACTCCGAGATTGGATATGGCGAAATCGGCGAAGGCCTTGTCATAGAGCTCGGACGTAAAGGGGGCGTCTGCAAGAACCGGAATGGCGGCGCAGCGACGGTGGCTATGAGAGGGACGTTGAGCGTGATGGCACCTGGGGGTGCTACAAGGTTGCAAATCGGCATGCGGGGCGTCGGCTGGCTGCTCATGTTTCGTGTCGGCGATATTCCCTTGAGCAACGAGAGCCAGTCCGAGAGCACCGAAAACCGCCAGCAACTTGTCGAGCCGAATGCCCGTGGCATCTCCCAGCTCGAGCGATGCGAGCAGGCGCTCCGAAACACCGGCTTTTTTAGCGAGGGTCGCACGGGTGATCCCCTGTGACTCGCGTGCCTGGCGCACATAGATACCAGCTTGGCGCGGTGTGGTGATGGGAAGGGTATCCACGGCGATCTCCTAACGTGCAGACTTTGCATATCAGTATGACATGCAAAAGTCTGCATGAAAAGGCCTTATGCAAAACTCTGCATGAGCCTTGCACGGACGTTTAGTTTTGAAGGGTGTTTTACAGCGCCAAAATCCCCAGATGCTCAAGCAAGATCTTAAGCCCGATGAGGATGAGCACGACGCCACCCACGATGGTGGCGGGTTTTTCGTAGCGCGCGCCAAAGGTGTGGCCGATCGCTACGCCGGCGATGGAGAAGATAAACGTTGTGACGCCGATAAGCGATACGGCGGGAACGATGTCAACCGAGAGCGCCGCAAACGAGATGCCTACGGCTAGGGCGTCGATTGAGGTGGCGATGGCGAGGATCAGGTATTCTACCAGGTCAATCTTTTCGGCGTCCTTGCCGTCGCTTCATCCTCGTCCTCGGTAAAGGCCTCCCACAGCATTTTGCCGCCGATGAAGGCCAAAAGGACAAAGGCGATCCAATGGTCGATGGGTCCGATGATGCCCATGAATTGACTGCCGAGCGCCCATCCGATTACGGGCATGCCGGCCTGGAAGCCGCCAAAGAACAGGCCGAGCACCACGGCGACTTTAAGGTTGATCTTTTTCATGCCGAGACCCTTGCAGATGGAAACGGCAAAGGCGTCCATCGAAAGGCCAACGGCGAGCAACACGAGCTCTGCGAGTCCCATAGTCTGGCTCCCTCTCTGCGGGCGAACCCGATTACACGACTACTCCCTCATTTATATGAGACCCGATGCTACCACATGAGCAGCTAAAAGAGCCCCGTCCCAAATGAGCTACCTAAGCGGTGTTCGCTCATTCTGTAAGCATCGGATTTCGCAAGCGCCGCGGGGACAAACCGTGAGAAACTATTTAGCGTTTATGGAGCGTATACGATGGGAGCGATGCCTTGGATAAGAACGAGCTGCAAAAGCGTATGGAACAGGCTATTCGCCTGACTGCCCCCGGCCAGCCGATCCGCACCGCCCTCGATATGATCATTGCTGGTCACCTGGGTGCCCTTATCTGCGTCGGCGACACCGAAAACGTGCTCGCTGCTGGTAACGACGGCTTCCCGCTCAACATTTCGTTTACCTCGAACCGCCTGTTCGAGCTCTCCAAGATGGACGGTGCCATCGTCATCGACGGCGACCTCACCCAGATCCTGCGCGCCAACTTCCACCTCAATCCCGATCCCTCGCTTGCCACGAGCGAGACGGGTATGCGTCACCGCACCGCCGCTCGCATGTCGGTGCTCACCGATGCATCGTGATCTCGGTCTCGGCCCGTCGTGCCGTCGTTAACGTGTACGTTCACGGCAAGAGCTACGAGATCCAGCCCGTCACCACCATCATGAGTTCGGTCAACCAGCTCGTCGCCACGCTCCAGACTACCCGTCAGTCGCTCGATCGCTCCCTGCTGCGTCTGACGGCCCTCGAGCTCGATGACTACGTTACGCTCGCTGACATCACCGGCATTTTCTCGAGTTTCGAGATCATGCAGCAGGCAAAGACCGAGCTTAAGGATTGCATTGTCAAGCTGGGCAACCAGGGCAAGCTCGTGCAGATGCAGCTCGAGCAGCTCGCCGGCTCCAGTATGGATACCGAGTATGACCTGATGATCCGCGACTACGCGAGCGACTCCTCCGAGGCAAACGCCGAGAAAATTCGCGCTGAGCTTGCCCGTATGACGCCCAAGGACTTGTCCGACCCGCAGCATGTGGCGGCGGTTCTGGGCTACGACGACCTGGATGAGGACTCTGTCATGACGCCGCTGGGCCTGCGCACGCTTTCGCGCGTGTCCGTCGTGCGCGACGGCGTGGCCGAGAAGATTGTCGACGAGTACGGCTCGCTGCAGGAACTCATGGACGACATCAGCGAGGATCCGGAACGCCTGGGCGACTTTGGTGTCAACAACCCTGCCATTCTTGCGGACTCCCTGTACCGCATGAAGGGCACCAAACAGGGGAACGCATAATGGCGCCCGTGTGCGCCGTGGTCGTTGCCGGTGGCAGCGGCCAGCGCTTTGGAAATCCCGGCGGCAAGCAGCTCGTTAACGTGGCGGGTCGTCCGCTTATGAGCTGGTCCATCCGTGCGTTCGATCGCAGTGACAAGGTCGGCCACATCGTGGTGGTGTGTCCTGTCGAGCGCCGTGCCGAGATGCGCCGCCTGGCCATCGACCCGTTTGACTATGACACGCCCATCAGCTTTGCCGATGCCGGCGATACCCGTCAGGATTCCACCCGAGCCGGCGTGCATGCGGTACCGGCAGGCTTTGAATACGTCGCCATTCACGACGGCGCTCGTCCGCTCATTACGACCGAGGCCATCGATCACGCTATCGACGTGCTCGTGAGCGACCGTGCCCTCGACGGTGTCGTGTGCGGTCAGCCCGCGATCGACACGCTCAAAATCGTCGATGGCGATAATATCGTTGAGACGCCGCCGCGTGAACTCTATTGGGCCGCACAGACGCCGCAAATCTTTAGCGTCGACGCCATGGAGCGCGCCCACACCGCAGCTATCGCCGAGGGCTTTATCGGGACCGACGATTCGTCGCTGGTCGAGCGCATGGGCGGGCGTGTCCGCTGCGTCCAGAGCCCACGCGATAACCTTAAGGTGACGGTACCCGAGGACTTGCGTCCCGTAACCGCGATTCTGCTCGGCCGCATGGCCGAGGGAGAGGACCTTCCCCATGTTCAGTAACCTGCGCATTGGCCACGGCTACGACGTCCACCGTTTGGTGGAGGGGCGTCGATGTATTATCGGCGGGGTCGACATTCCCTACGAGCGCGGCCTGCTGGGCCACTCGGATGCCGATGTGCTCGCGCACGCTTGGCCGACGCCATTCTGGGCGCCTGCCGCGGGGGAGACATCGGCAAACTGTTCCCCGACACCGATCCTGCCTACGAGGGTGCCGACTCGATGGTGCTGCTTGCCCGTGTGATGGACTATGCGCGTGAGCTGGGCTTTGAGTTTGTCGATGCCGATTGCACCATTGCCTGCCAGCAACCCAAGATCACCCCGCACCGCGATGCCATGCGCGCCAACCTTGCCCATGCTCTGGGCGTTGACGTCGAAAACGTGGGCGTTGCCGCCACTACGACCGAAAAGCTCGGTTGGGAAGGCCAAGGCGAGGGAATTGGCGCCTGGGCCGTCTGCCTGCTACAGAAAACCGCTAAGGAGTAACGAATGCGTATCTACAACAGCGCTACCCATAAAAAGGAAGAGTTCCAGCCCATCGAGTCCGGCAAGGTCCGCATGTATGTGTGCGGCCCCACGGTCTACGACAACATCCACATCGGCAATGCCCGCACGTTCATCAGCTTTGACGTGATCCGCCGTTGGCTCATCGCGAGCGGCTACGAGGTCACGTTCGCACAGAACCTCACCGATGTCGATGACAAGATCATCAAGCGCGCCAACGAGCAGGGCCGTACGGCTGCCGAGGTCGCGACGGAGTTCTCCGACAAGTTCATCGGCGTCATGCGCGCCGCCAACGTGCTCGATCCCGACGTGCGCCCCCGCGCCACCAAGGAGATCGGCCCCATGATCGCCATGATCAAGACGCTTATCGAGCAGGGCCACGCTTACGCAGCCGATAACGGCGATGTGTACTTTGCCGTGCGCAGCGATCCCAACTACGGCCAGGTCTCGGGCCGCAACATCGACGACCTTATGGTGGGCGCGCGCATCGAGGAGAACGAGGACAAGAACGACCCGCTCGACTTTGCCCTGTGGAAGGCCGCCAAGCCCGGCGAGCCCAGCTGGCCGAGCCCCTGGGGCGAGGGCCGTCCCGGTTGGCACACCGAGTGCGCCGCCATGGTGCACCGCTATCTGGGCACCCCGATCGACATTCACGGCGGTGGCTCCGACCTTGCCTTCCCGCATCACGAGAACGAGTGCGCCCAGGCCACCTGCGCCTGGCACCAGGCTTCTCCAACACCTGGATGCACACGGGCATGCTGCTGGTTGACGGCGAGAAGATGTCCAAGTCGCTCGGTAACTTCTTTACGCTGGCCGAGGTGCTCGAGCAGCACTCTGCCGCGGCTCTGCGCTTGCTGATGCTGCAGACGAGCTATCGCTCGCCGCTCGACTTCTCTTGGGAGCGCCTGGAGGGTGCCGAGAACTCGCTCACGCGTATCGCCGGCACGGTCGAGAACCTGCGCTGGGCTGCAAGCCACGCGACGGCCGACGCCGATGAGGCTGCCGCCGAGGCGTTTGTCGCCAAGCCGCCGAGACTCGTACTGCCTTTAAGGAGTGCATGGACGACGACTTTAACACCGCCGGTGCCATGGGTGCCGTCTTTGGCTTTGTGACCGAGTGCAACCAGTACCTGGAGCAGGCGGGCGACGCTGCCGACAAGGCCGCCGCGCTTGCCGCTGCCGATACCCTGGCCGAGTCGCTCGATACGTTTGGCGTTGAGCTTCCCGAGCCCAAGGTCGAGCTGCCGCTGGGCCTGCTGGGCGTTGCCGCCGGTCTGGTTGCCTACACGGGTGACGATGTGGACGAGGCAGCTGCCAAGATTCTCGAGGCTCGCGCCGAGGCCCGCGCCGCCAAGAACTGGGATCTGGCCGATGCCATCCGCGACCAGCTCAAGGACCTGGGCCTGACGATCGAGGATACTGCCGCGGGCACTCGTATTAAGACTCTCTAGTATTTGTCGACCGTTCGAGGTGCGGCAGATTGCCTTGAAAGAGGAGGGCATAGACCTGGTGGTCATGTCCGACGATTGAAAGGCAAGGTGCCGTGGCTCGGACGGTCGATTCTTGTTTGTTATCTATTTAAGGAGGTCGCTTTATGACCGACAATCGCAAGCGCGCGTCTCGTGGCGGCAAGCAGGCTGCTTCTGGCTCGCGTCCGATTCGCCGCAATGATCGCGCTGCCGCTTCCAAGGGCCAGCGCGATCGCACCCAGGCCGCACGTCCGCAGCGCGATCGCAACCGCGACAACGTTCAGGCTCCCAAGGGCGAGTTTATCGAAGGCCGTCGTGCTGCCGCCGAGGCGCTACGCACCGGTTTTCCCATCAAGTGCGCGCTCATCGCCGAGGGCGGGGAGCGCGATGCTGCCCTGTCGCGTTTGGTCGATGACCTCAACGCTTCGGGTGTCCGCATTAAGTACGTGCCGCGTGCACAGCTCGATGCGCTGTCGAGCCATGGCGCTCACCAGGGCATCGCACTCGAGGTAGGCAACTTCCCCTATGCCGATGTTGCCGATATTCTCGACCGCGCGGGCGACGGTCCGGCGCTTGTCGTGGTGCTCGACCACGTGACCGACGACGGTAACTTTGGCGCCATCGTGCGCTCCGCCGAGGTCGTGGGCGCGGCCGGTGTCATCATTGCCAACAAGCGCGCCGCCGGTGTGACCGTTGGCAGCTACAAGACTTCTGCCGGTGCTGTCATGCACCTGCCTATCGCACAGGTTCCCAATATCGCCCGTGCGCTCGATGACCTCAAGGCCGCTGGCTTTTGGGTGGGCGGTGCTTCCGAGCACGCCGAGGGCAGCTGCTGGGATGCTCCCTTCGAGGGCCGCGTGGCGCTCGTCATGGGCTCCGAGGGCGACGGCATCTCGCGCCTGGTGCTCGAGAAATGCGACTTTTTGACCAAGCTTCCCCAGCGCGGCATGACCGAGAGTCTCAACGTGGCCCAGGCAACGACGGCGTTGTGCTTTGAGTGGCTGCGCCGCAATGCCGGCGAGCTCATGGGGGAGGAGTAGCGCATGTCCAAGAAGAACCGCGCCAAGTCCAAGGCCAAGCGCTTTGGCGAAGGCTCGGCCAAGCCGATTGTTTCGGCCGCGACCTATGGCGTGGGCGGCAATGCGTTTGCGCAGGCCATCGCCGATCCGGTCTCGACGGTGCACTCCAATAAGCCCGAGCTGCTGGTGGTCGACGGCTACAACGTGATCCACTGCACGCCGCGCTACGAAAAGCTCGTCTACGACCATTCCGACGATCCGTATTCCAGCGACGTCCACGATATGGCGCGCACCGCACTCATCAACGACGTTGCGGCGTTTGCCCAGGGCCGCTACGAGGCCGTGATCGTGTTCGACGGCGCGGGCAATATCTCCAGCGAGCGCCCCAACCTGCCGGCCCGCGGCGTGCGCATCGAGTTTTCGCCGACGGGCGTCTCTGCCGATACCGTGGTGCAGAAGCTCTGCATCGAGGCACGCGAGGAGGGCCGCGCGTGCTCCGTGGTATCGAGTGACGGCACAATCCAGGCCGTCGTCATGGGCAAGGGCGTCACGCGCATCTCGAGCCGCATGCTGGTGGACGAGATCAAACAGATCGATAACGACGTTCACGAGGCAGAGGAAGCTCCGCAGATCAAGATGACTCTGGGCAGTCGCCTGAGCCCCGATGCCCTGGCCAAGCTCAAGGCCCTGCGCGGAGGTAGGGGAGCTGACGGCGCGACGCTGTCTCGCTAATTCCATTCAGCGATGTTGATCATTCTTTCGAGGCGCCACGTTAGCGCCTCTTTTAGATATGGCAGCCTTGCCGTGAGCGCGTCGTTTCTGGACAGAATTTCGATTGCCTCGTCAACGAAGCCTTCGAGTTTGTCGCCGTCAAACCAGTCCATGTCCTCGACGAGCAACATCTGTTTGGTGGGGCTTGAATGAAACTGCGCGCTGGTAAAACTGTGCTCTCCTGCCCTAAGCTCATCTAGAGATATGTTGCACCAGAGCGATGAGCCCGAATCGAAGATGGGGGCTGGTCTGCAGGCCAGTGAGTTGACGTTTCGCACGAGGCCGAAGTTGCGCCAATGACGGTCGTAGTTGGCAATGATGTCATCGCATACGATCATGCGGTCAAGGGCGTCTTTTATATCTGTCGCTCCAAGCTCCTCGCTGTTTGCTACATACCGTTCGTAATCGGTTAGTCGCTCGTCTGCATTTGCATGCTGGTTTACATAGAACGCAGGGACATATTCTTCTTCGTCAGTTAAGAAGACATTGCATGTGCTCAAGGCGGAAGTACCCGCGCCTTCGAGCGAATAGGGTACATAATCGCAACCGTTTAGGATGCGACGGTGAAGTGCAGTCGCCACCAGCTCGTTATAAGGTTCCTGGTTTAGATGTGCACCTGCCTTGTGGAGGATTCGACGGTCACCCTCGCATGTCCAGTACTTTTGAAGATTGCCGTCCGAGGTGTTGTCAGGCTTTGCGGCAGCTGCCTTACCTCCGGGGCGAAGGGTGCAATGGTTAGCGAGACGTCGTCAAAAGCATTATTGAAGAAATTGATATCTTCCCACGCGAGACCGGAGTCTTGGGGCCTAATCCAATACTGGTCGGATAAGGAGAGGCCAAGATTTCGCTGTACGAGTTCATCGGGAACATCGACTGCGGCTTCTGCAAGCAGGGAGGCTAGCCCAATGCGTGCGAGCGGGATACCGCGGCCGCGCCACCAGATGCGGAAGGAGTCGAGCGATACAGGTTTGCTGGGAGCAAGAACTCCAATAGGGGCGTGGGCACGATCGACGTCGGCGCCGATGTGGGTGAAGTCTTTCCGTGATCTGCTGTAGACCAGCTGGGCCACTTCGTGCGTGCGGTTCATGAGGGTAAACGTAATCTCGCTTTTTCCATGGCCTCGACGGGGGCGTCCCCCCGTTTTGGTCACGGAGCGGAGTCGTGCGTTGACGCTGTCTTTGTCGATGAGCCATACACCAGAAGCCTTGCGTGCCTCAAGCGCTCCGTTTTTTATGAGCTCTTGCACCCTGCGCGGGGTGATGTCGAGTAGCTCTGCAGCTTCCTTCGTGGTCAACATCGCGAAACCCTTCGCCAGAACGAATAGTTTTATCTATTCCATTGTAATTAAAACTATTCGTTCTGACGAATAGTTTTAAGATTGAGAGCGCACTGACAGAAATGAACGGGCCTGGTACGCGCTGTTGCTGGATTTTGCATATTTGTATAACGCCGTGCGGCCTGTTGCGCCCCGTCCGTAATTCCTTTATTCTTAACAGGCTTCGCGCGAAAGCGCCAAGTGTGCCAGTGTGGCGCAACGGTAGCGCAACTGATTTGTAATCAGTGGGTTGCAGGTTCGATTCCTGTCACTGGCTCCATGAGAGTTTCGGGCTCTGTCTCTATATGGGACAGAGCCCGTTTCTATTTAGGTGGTGCGCCATCGGGTTAGCGCCCATCCCGTTTTTGGTTTGTCTCGTCCTCCAGTTTGTCTAAATCTGTAACACCAAGACCGATATTTGGCATCTAACTGTTACAGATTGAGATGAAACTTAGGGTGTTTTAGGAATACCTTGATCTGTAACATGTAGAAGCGGAATAGGCCTCTTGCTGTTACAGATCGAGACAAGGGCGGGTGCGGACCTGGATGTCCTGCTCGAGCGTGGATTTCTGGACACGCGAGAGAAGAAAAACTCCCGACCGGAGAACGAGCGTGGATAATTAACTTGGATGGGGAGCTAAGGTAAACACCGATTGTCTATCGAAGGCTTTAGAAACAACGACCCCGATTTCATTGTGGAATCGGGGTCGTTTGTGCCTCAGGAATCCGAATGGATTAATCGAGCCTCTAAGGGACTTCTTGGTTCTTGCTAACGGTCTGCCGAGGATGTCCCCAATGCAAACAGCGGCATTTACTCAATATAGTTGGGATTCTTCTTGATAATCACGCGTGCAGCGATGAACGAGACGACGATGGCGATGACGGCGACAACGCACGCCAGTACGAAGTTGCCCATGGATCCATCGGGAGCGATAAAGATCAGCGCAGAAAGAAGACCGGGGCATGCTCCCGCAACATACTCCTTCAGGACGAAGATGCCTGCAGGGAGTCCCGCGCAGAGGGCGCCGATTGCCGTGCCGACAAGCAGGCGGGGACGCTCGATGAGGCAGCCGTAAAATGCGGCTCAGTTACGCCGCAAAGTGCGGTGACGGCAACCGTGGTGACCATACCTCTCTTCTCCTTGTTGCCTTTCATTGCAGTTGCCAAGGCGAGACTCGTGCCGCCAATGCAGAGGTTTGAGATGAAGCCAAAGATGATGGGCGCCAGCCGAGCTGCGCCAAGCTCGTAACTTCGATCGCGATGTAGGCTTATCAAGACCGAGCATGACAAAATAGGGGTTAAGGGCTGCAAGGATTGGAGTAGCGATAAATGCCACGTTATCCATGAGCCACGTGGCGGCATCACTCAGCGCGTAGCCCATCATGCTGTCGGCGGGGCCGAGGATAATCAGCTCAACAGGCACGACGATGAACATGGTGAGCAGCGGCTTCAAGAACAGTTTGGTAATGTCGGGGATGATTTTCTGAAGACCGCGATCAACAAAGTACATGAACACAACGCCCAGTACGATTGGCACCACCGTGCTCGAGTAGTCATTCGTCGGGATGGGGATGCCAAGAAAGTCGAGACCCTCAGCACCGCTAATAGACGAGCTAATCATGATTGCGCCCAGCAGTGCGCCCATGATAGGCTGCATCTTCATGACGGCGGCGAGCTGATAGCCGAGGTAAACGGGCAGGAGCTAAATGAGGCGCTGAAGATCGCCAGCAGAACCTGGGCGGTTCCGCTATCGGTGCTCAATCCACAATAATTGACCAGGAGATTCTTGATCGAAAGAATGAGTCCGCCAACGATGAGCGCCGGGACGATGGGCATGAATACCTGTGCAGAGACGTTCCCGAATTTCTCAATCAAGCCCATGGCGGTGTTACCGCTTTTAATGCCTTCTGCAAGGTCTTTGGCGGTTTGGGCATCGTCGGCAACCGTGCCACCGCCGACTTCGATTCCCGCGAAGTCGAGGAAGTCGTTGTAAGCCTCGGTGACGTTGGGGCCGATGATCACCTGAAGCTGGCCACCGCTGACTACTGCCCCGAGCGCCTGGTCGGCCGATTTGGCGAGCTGGAGATCGATGATCGAGGTGTCTCGTGCGTCGATGCGAAGGCGCGTCGCACAATGAGTTACCGATGTAATGTTTTCTTTGCCGCCAACAGCCTTTAGGACTGTTTCGGACATTGCCTGATATTTCATCTCTTTCTCCTAACCTTCCTGCTCCTGATACTTCGAGATAAGGTCTCGGTACCAATACCAGCTCTTTTTGGGGGTGCGCTCCAGATTGTTCTCGAAGTCGATATGGACAAGTCCGTATCGTTTTTCGTAGCCGTTGATCCAGCTATACAGATCCATCGTCGACCAGAGGTAGTAGCCCTCAACGCGCGCGCCGTCGCGCTTAGCCCTCATCATGTGCTCGATGAACTGGCCCAGAAGCTCGATGCGGTCATCATCGTGGATCATTCCGTCTGCGTCTGGTTGCTCATAGGCGCCATGTCCGTTTTCCGTAATAAAGATGCGGGGCGCGTCATAGCGCTCGTGGACATCCATGATGGTTGAATACATGCAACTTGGGAGTATTTCGCGGCCCCATTTATTGCGGGGAACATTGCTGTCGCGGGCGCTTTCAAACAAGGGCGCAATGCATTTTCCTTCGACCTTTTTGCTCGAACCGCCCTTATTGTTCGCCGAAACGGCAAGCTCTCCACCGTGCCAGTCGGTTACATACTCTCGGCAATACACGTTGAGTCCAATAAAATCGACTTTACCGTCTCTGAATTCTTCTACGTCATTTGGGGATCGATAGAGCGAGACGCTAAGTTTTTCAAGGATTTCGTCCATTTCTGGCGGCAGTTGACCCTGAAGCGCTGGTGCCAGAATCATGCGATTGGCGAAAAAGTCTGCGTATCGAAATACGTCATCGGGGTGCTCGGTTGCCGGGTCGAGTTCGACAACGCCGCCATCGTGGACGGCGCCGATGATGCCGTCGTAGCCATTTGACGATATGCTCGGACTGCGAGTGCGCTTGCGCGCATCAGGTTGTACTGAAACTGCATGTACGACTGAACGTCGAGCGATCGATTGGGGGGATAGTTGCCCAACATGTTTACGCAGTAGCTGTAGAAATGCGGCTCGTTAACGGTAGCCAGATTTTGACGCGGTCTCCAAAGCGCTCAAAGCAAATCTTGGCGTATTTGCAGAACCACTCTGCCATATCGTTGTTCAGCCATCCGCCTTTGCAAGCAAGCGTGAATGGCAGATCGTAATGGAACAGCGTAACGTTGGGCTCTATGCCATTTTCGAGGCAGCAATCAATGACCCGATTATAAAAATCGATACCCTTTTCATTCACTTCACCGATACCCGTGGGGATGATTCGACTCCATGAAAGAGAGAAGCGATAGGTGTTTTGTCCGCCTTCTTTCATCATGCGGATATCTTCTTCATAGCGATGGTAGAAGTCGCAAGATACATCACCGTCAACATGGTTGATGTTCTTATTGCTTGTGTGGTTAAAGAAATCCCACTCGCCAAGGCCTTTGCCGTCTTCGTTCCAGGCACCCTCGCACTGATAAGACGCCGTGGCGGAACCCCAGAGAAACGGGATGTTGTTCACGTTGCCCATGAATCCCCTTTCCATCATTCAACACGGTGGATACGTGTGGCGGAATTACGATTAAGATGACGTCAACTGATTTGAATCATAGGAGAACGACCAAAGCTGTTTGATTCAATAAATGAACTATGATTTCGAGGAGAGCGGAAAGAGGGATCACGTGAATATCAATAACTTCGATGTGCTCAATCGCATTAGCTCCATCATCAACAGCGAGTTTGGGTCAAACGATGCCGCCATCGCTCGATATCTCATCGCTCACATTAGGCGTTCGAGCGAAATCAATGTTGCCACAATAACCCGCGATGCATTCGTGACCCGTTCCGCTGTTCGTCGTTTCTGCAATCGATTGGGCTACCAGTCTCTTAGCGATTTGAAAGAATCATTTACTCAATCAGTTTTTCCAAGCGACTTAAGCCATCGAGAGGAGGAATATGGCTACGAGGAGTACAGGGCAGAGCTCGACGTTTGCATGATCGAGATGTTCGCTGAGGTTGAAAGCGGCGTGTCCGATATCGCTATTAAGCACCTTGCCGACGAAATTGATGGCCATAAAAACGTTGAAATCTGGTGCACCAATAATGTGAGCGCCAATCTCGTACGATTTCAGCAGGAAATGTTTTATGCGGGCAAGATAGTTCGCATAGTTGCTGGGGCTAACGTCGCGGAATTGAAAAACATGGGAGACGCTTCGCAGTCATTGATAATTCTCGTATCGGTCTCCGGGCTATTTGCGTCACAGGCGCGTGAGTATCTTGATTGCCGTTCGGGCAGGAAGATTCTAATTACTGCGTTTAGCAACGATGACAAATCGAGGTCTTTTGACCGTGTATATCGTCTTGGTAATGCGGGAAACGGAATTGACCGACTCGGCGTTTATTCGAAATACGCCATAACTTATTTATTCGACTTGCTATCGTCGTGTTACTTGAGTCGCTACCCCTGCACCAAGGGGGAGCCGCTCTATGGGTCTACTTTGGCCTGGCCCGAGTAGTTGCGGCTCTTTAGTTCTCCCGCCTGGAGAATGAGCGTGGATAATCTGCCGCTTTGGCCTTAGGGCCGCGCTAAAAGTGGGAGATTATCCACGCTCGATCGTGTCGTGGAAGCCGATCGTGACCTATGGAATAGTGCAAGAGGGTCGGTATCGAAGGTCGATGGTGCAGATGTACTCCACCGTGCCAAAGTATTCCCTCGGGAAATGTCACCAGCGCAGCCAAATCCACCGTCCTTCATATCCAAACTCAGCAAAAACGCAGGTCAAAGGTATATAGATACGCCCGGCACCGTGTATCTAGAGGTTTTCGTTGACAGCCCCCAAGGTTGCATCGTATTATCTTTTTCGTTCGCGGGGGCGGCGGTCCAAAAGACCAAAGAACCTGCGGATACTTGAACGATTGGGAGTTTGCCCGAGTGGTTAATGGGGACGGGCTGTAAACCCGTTGGCTCTGCCTACATAGGTTCGAATCCTATAGCTCCCACCGTCAAGTGCCTGTATAGCTCAGTCGGTAGAGCACTTCGTTGGTAACGAAGAGGTCACCAGTTCAAGTCTGGTTGCAGGCTCCATCCGGCGGTGTAGCTCAGTTGGTTAGAGCACACGGTTCATACCCGTGGCGTCACTGGTTCGAATCCAGTCACCGCTACCATAGGTAACACGGTGGCTTCTCAATAGTATGTTGAGAGGCCACTATGGTATAAAGGCAAAGTCCCGTCCGGGGACGACCTGTTAAGAGGAGGGCTTTATGGCCAAAGAGAAGTTTGAGCGCACTAAGCCGCATGTTAACATCGGCACCATTGGTCACGTCGACCACGGCAAGACCACGCTGACCGCCGCCATCACCAAGGTTCTCTCCGAGACCGAGGGCTGCAAGGCTGACTTCACTGCGTTCGAGAACATCGACAAGGCTCCCGAGGAGCGCGAGCGCGGCATCACGATCTCCGTCTCCCACGTTGAGTACGAGACTGCTGCCCGTCACTACGCTCACGTTGACTGCCCGGGCCACGCTGACTACGTCAAGAACATGATCTCCGGTGCTGCTCAGATGGACGGCGCTATCCTGGTCATCGCTGCTACCGACGGTCCCATGGCTCAGACCCGCGAGCACATCCTGCTCGCCCGTCAGGTCGGCGTTCCCTACATCGTCGTCTTCCTGAACAAGTGCGACATGGTTGACGATGACGAGCTCATCGACCTCGTCGAGATGGAGACCCGTGAGCTCCTCTCCGAGTACGATTTCCCCGGCGACGACATCCCCGTCATCCGTGGTTCCGCTCTGGGCGCTCTCGAGGGCGACGCCAAGTGGATGGACGCTATCCGCGAGCTCATGAACGCCGTCGACGAGTACATCCCGACGCCTGCTCGTAACAACGACCTCCCCTTCCTGATGGCCGTTGAGGACGTTATGACCATCTCCGGCCGTGGTACCGTTGCTACCGGCCGTGTCGAGCGCGGTGAGCTCAAGCTCAACGAGCCCGTCGAGATCGTCGGCATCAAGGATACCCAGAACACTGTCGTTACCGGTATCGAGATGTTCCGTAAGTCCATGGACTTCTGCGAGGCTGGCGACAACGTCGGTCTGCTGCTCCGCGGCATCAAACGCGAGGACATCGAGCGCGGCCAGGTTCTCTGCAAGCCCGGTTCGGTTACCCCGCACACCAAGTTCACCGGCGAGATTTACGTTCTGACCAAGGAGGAGGGCGGCCGTCACACCCCGTTCTTCGATGGTTATCGTCCTCAGTTCTACTTCCGTACCACCGACGTTACCGGTACGGTCAAGCTCCCCGAGGCACCGAGATGGCTATGCCTGGTGACCACATCACCATCGAGGGCGACCTCATTCACCCGATCGCCATGGAGGAGGGCCTGCGCTTCGCTATCCGCGAGGGTGGCCACACCGTTGGTTCGGGCATCGTCTCCACGATCATTGAGTAAATTAGCTCTTTAATATAGCTGACTTAGAGAGAACCCGGCACTTATAGGGTGCCGGGTTCTTTTCTACGCGGGACTTATTCCCCGCCGATTACGCTTCGCTCGCCCTTAAGCCGACCGTGAGGGATCGATTAGATCTCGCTGGCTTCATTGATGTGTTCCAAATATGAATGGATCCAGCGAGAACCAATTGATTCGAGGTTTTCATTGACAGCACTTACATAGAGCTGATAAAGTACCATCTCGTGCCGTACGGGGCGGATATGAAAGGTTCAGGATACATGCGTACTCTAGTTACTCTTGCGTGCACTGAGTGCAAGCGCCGCAACTATACGACCACCAAGAACAAGGCGAACATGCCTGATCGTATGGAGATCAAGAAGTATTGCCCCTGGTGCCGTCACCACACGCTGCACAAAGAGACTCGCTAGTCTCTAGTTACATACGCCAGTAGTTCAATTGGTAGAGCATCGGTCTCCAAAACCGAGTGTTGAGGGTTCGAGTCCTTCCTGGCGTGCCAGTCATTATTCCGTAAGCTCCCATTTGGGGGCTTACGGTTTACTCATGTATAAGCGCATTGCGCGGAGGTAACCCAAATGGCCAACAAGAAGAACAAGAAGAAGGCACAGCAGCAGGCGCCTGCCAACAAAGCTGCCGCCAACTCCAAGGTTGAGGCCAAGAAGGCCGTTGCCAAGAAGAGCGAGAAGGCTGCGAAGTCCAAGAAGAACGAGAAGCCTGGTTTCTTCGCCCGCACCAAGAAGTATTTCGCTTCGGTGAAGTCCGAGATGAAGCGTGTCACGTGGCCCGATAAGAAGGAGCTCGTGAACTACTCGGTCGTCGTTTGCGCTTCTCTGATCGTCGTCGGCGTCGTCATCGCTCTGCTCGATGCTGGCTTTGGCGAGGCTCTTGCTCTGTTCTCTGGATTGAGGGGCTAAACCATGTCTAAGCGTTGGTACGTCGTTCACACTTACTCTGGATACGAGAACCGCGTTAAGTCCGATCTCGAGCATCGCATCGAGACCATGGGCATGCAGGACCGTATCTTTGATATCGAGATTCCTATGGAGCGCGTCACCGAGATCAAAGAGGGTGGCAAGCGCGAGACCAAGGATTCCAAGATTTTCCCGGGTTATGTCCTGGTTCGCATGGAGATGGATGACGATGCGTGGACGTGTGTTCGCAACACGCCCGGTGTCACCGGTTTCCTGGGCGGCAATGGCAAGCCCGCTCCGCTTTCCCGCGACGAGTACAATAAGATGACTCGTCGTCCCGGTAAGGGCGATTCGCCCAAGCGCACCTCGGTTGATATTGAGGTCGGCACGTCCGTCCGCGTCACCGATGGCCCGCTTACCGACTTTGATGGCAAGGTCTCCGAGGTTAACACCGAGGCAGGCAAGCTGAAGGTCACCCTGATGATCTTTGGCCGTGAGACGCCGGTCGAGCTCGACTTTAACCAGGTTGCTGTCATCGCTTAAGTTTTCGTCCGTTCGCGCGAGCGTGCTTCTTCTGTGACTGCTCATCTCAGGAGTGCTTCTAACACGTGCGTGCTTACGATATAGCAAGTACTTCACACTCGTGATTCGAAAGGAATGACCATGGCTGAGAAGAAGGTTGCCAACGTCATTAAGCTCCAGATTCCTGCTGGTGCAGCTAACCCCGCTCCTCCCGTCGGCCCCGCCCTGGGCGCAGCTGGCGTGAACATCATGCAGTTCTGCCAGGCCTTTAACGCCGAGACGCAGGACAAGAAGGGCGACATCATCCCCGTTGAGATCACTGTCTTCGAGGATAAGTCCTTCTCCTTCATCACCAAGACCCCGCCGGCGGCTCACCTCATCAAGAAGGAGCTGAACCTCAAGTCTGGTTCCGCTAAGCCCCAGGCCGACAAGGTCGGTCAGCTCTCCCAGGAGCAGCTCACCAAGATCGCCGAGATCAAGATGCCGGACCTCAATGCCAACGACATTGACGCCGCCAAGAAGATCATCGCCGGTACCGCCCGTTCCATGGGCGTCACCATCGCTGAGTAGCGATTTCTTTTGGTAATGACGGGTGCTCCAACCGGGGCACCGTTAAATGTGTGCAATAGGGCACACGATACGATGTGGGAGGGCTCGCGCCCGTTTAACCACAGGAGGTAATGCACATGGCTAAGCATGGTAAGAGCTATAACGCCGCTGCGAGAAGATCGACCGCGCCACGCTCTACACCCCCCTTCAGGCTGCCAAGCTCATCAAGGAGCTCGACACCGCCAAGTTCGACGAGACCGTCGAGGCCCACTTCCGTCTGGGCGTCGATACTCGTAAGGCCGACCAGAACATCCGCGGCTCCATCTCCCTGCCTCACGGCACCGGCAAGACCGTTCGTGTTGCCGTCTTCGCCGAGGGCGAGAAGGCCCGCGAGGCCGAGGCTGCCGGCGCCGACATCATCGGTTCCGACGAGCTCGTCGCCCAGATCCAGAAGGGCGAGATCAACTTCGACGCCGCTATCGCTACGCCGAACATGATGGCCAAGGTTGGCCGCATCGGTAAGATCCTTGGTCCCCGTGGCCTTATGCCGAACCCCAAGCTCGGCACCGTGACCATGGACGTCGCCAAGATGGTCTCCGAGCTCAAGGCTGGCCGCGTTGAGTACCGCGCCGACCGCTACGGCATCTGCACGTGCCCCTGGGCAAGAAGTCCTTCTCTGAGCAGCAGCTCGTCGAGAACTACGCTGCCCTGTACACCGAGATCCTGCGCGTCAAGCCCTCTTCTGCTAAGGCAAGTACGTCAAGTCCATCTCCGTGTCTTCCACATGGCCTGCGTCAAGGTCGATCCTGCTGTCCAGCGTGACTTCCTGGCTGA
>ENA-OQAA01000735-OQAA01000735.1-human-gut-metagenome-genome-assembly--contig:-NODE-735-length-20864-cov-1.909389_pt1 | contig 20864 bp, 14 predicted proteins | sample MGYA00242489_ERZ504515 | MGnify/ENA primary metagenome ERZ504515 (study PRJEB26092, sample SAMD00036237) | human gut metagenome | host: Homo sapiens | study: EMG produced TPA metagenomics assembly of... | reverse complement strand
TGTTCAATGAAGCGTCTTGTCCGATGCTCTATTTAAGAGATGCATTGTTAATCGGGCTTTTAAGGCGTAAGCCGCTTTTTCCATTTACCTCCGTTGCCCCCATAAGCCAGATCGTTTGTTCCTACCGCTCCCATGGCATCTGTACCATCGAAATTACTGATAGCGTCATCTATTAATTTAAAGATGTCACTGTAAATAGATTCTTGAGAGTCTATTTTAGGCTGCATGCTAATATTCATATCGCAAGCTTCTGTCCAAGGCACATCTCCAAATAAATCGGTAAGTACCGCTAGGTTATAGGCGGCGAAAAACTGTCCGATTCCTAGCGTGATTTGGTTACCTGCTTCTTCTCCTTCTCCGGAACACTTAGCTATTACTGTTTTAGCGTTCTTTAGGTTGGTATAGGTAGAAGACCATACATTGTTATAAGTATTTGTTGAAGATGGTTCTCCATTTCGAGTCTCGGCATTGAATAACTGATTATGAATACCTGCTTCTTGCTCAATATATACAGATGCATAAGTAGAGAAATCGCCTCCTACGGTGCTGAATGCGGTAGAAGTGATCAAGTCTGTTACAATAAATTTGGCTTGTACATCCTGTGCGTGATTTTTGTCTACATTAATATCGTCCATTACGCTATCTGTACAAGAAATCATAGGAACTGCCAGCAATGCCAGAGCCAATAATCCATGCGTTAACTTATATTTATTCATATGAGTAATCATTTTAGAATTTAACATTTAGACCAAAACCGTAACTAGAAGTTGTTGGTAATGAGAAACGTTCAAAAGAACCAGCCATATTCGTGTTTCCTTGAGTGGATTCCGGGTCTATGTTAGCAAGTTCGGACCAAACCAAGATATTTCTTGCGAAAACATTCAAGTTGACTTCTAACCATTTTTTCTGGAATACAGGATAACTAACAGCTAATTCTCTTAATTTAATAAACGAGCTATTATATACGGAAGATTCATTGATATTATTGATAGTCTCATAATAATGTTGCATCTCGTTCGCTCCGGATATAGGTGTCGTGTTTTTGGAACCATCTTCCTTAACTCCTTCAACAAGGAATGATCCTTCTCGATTTTCAGTGTTTTTACTTACACCATACATGTCAAGAAGACCATTTGTACCACAATAAATCTGTCCTCCTTGCTTCCAGTCGAATACAGCGCTAATGTTGAATTTCCACAAACGTAAATTTGTATTGAAACCAAGGATGAAATCAGGAGAGACTTACCGATTACATCATCTTTACCAGCCATGGGAACTCCATCCTCGTCGACAATCAAGTTACCGTTATCGTCTCTTGCGTAAGAGACTCCGTATATTACCGGGAATTTATCACCAATACCCGCACGTACTTGAGGAGTCGTAAATCCGCCTAAGAAGATACTTTCTACTCCGGGAGCCAATTCATCTACATAATTATCGATCTTACTCCAGTTGATCCCGATATTCCAATCTACATTCTTCAAACGGATTGGATTGATATTCACCGTTAACTCATGAGCGTTCGTGTGAATCTTTCCTCCATTTGTCATAAAACTGCTTGATCCCGTGGAAGAAGCTAATGGTACTTCGAAAATTTGATCTTTTACATTTTGGCGAGAGTAAGTGTAATTAATCGATACCAAATTGTTGAAGAAACTAATATCCGCTCCTAGTTCATAAGAACGAGTATTTTGAGGTTTCAAATTAGGGTCATACACGATCCCATATTCCGTGAAAGCATTTTGGCTATCGATAGGATACATCAAAGGTGTCCCGCTATAAAATCCTCCACCAAAAGAAGGAGTCGTATAGTAGTTCTGATAGTATTTCCCGGCTTGTCCAACCTCAGCGTACGAAGCACGTATTTTTGCGTAATTTACGATTTCATTCTTTAAAGGTTCTAATTCTGTCAATATCCAGCCTACCGATACGGAGGGGTAGAAAAATGAGCGGTTACCTGCCGGCATTGTAGATACATAGTCATTACGGCCCGTAACATTTAAATATAACATATTCTTATACGAAGCAGAAAGACTGCCAAAGAAACCTACTGTACGTTGGCTGCTCTGCTTTTCTTCATTATCTTTAGTTACGGTGTTATTGATGTGATTCCATCCCGGGAAATTATATGTACCACCATATTGCCAGTAATATTTATTATTGTCTTGTACGATCTCATTACCTAGTAAGGCATCAAAGTCCCAAGCTTCGGAGATCTTCCATGCGTAAGTCGCGGTTAATAGAGAGTTGAACGTTGTTGTTGTCCATCCCGAGTTTTCTATCTGTCCTTTTCCGTTCGCATGTCCATATCCCCAAATATCTTGATAATGGTAGTATAAGCATCTACACCCATTTGATATTTTACATCTAACTTATGATTTTCGGTATTGAATTTAGTACCGAAGTTTACATATGCGTTACCAAAGAAACGATTGGTCTTTTCTGTAAATTCATTGTTGTTGACAGACCAATAGGCTGCGTCGAATCCTCCTGTGCCGCGATACGTATTTTGTTGGTATAAATTATTGGCATAATGGATGGTATACCTGCTAAATCATAATGAGCGGGTGCGGGATATACGGTCGCCACGATACCGTCATTAGCTCCGGTAGATTTTTGGATTTTTGAATTCACGAAGTTTCCGGAAAAACCGGTAGTCCAATGCTCTTCCAATCGGGATTCCGCTGTTAATTTTACATTGTAACGATCCATACCTGTAGTAGGGACTATACCATCTTGGGTAGTACTACCCAAAGAAAAGGAATAAGAGCCTCTATCCAATGCTTGTGCGACATTTAATGAATTGTTCCAAGTCGTACCTAAATCAAAGAACTCTCCTATATTATCATAAATTTGTGGAGTAGTCCATGGATCCATTCCTGCATTGGCACGTTGAGGAACGTAATACATACCTTCATGTTTGCCCGATTGCTTGGTGTATGTATTATCTGTATTTCCTCCGTAGGTAGGATCATTGGGTAATTCTGAGATTTTAGGTCCCCAGCTAGTTGAAGCGTTAGGATTGAATTTACCGTTACTACCTTGAGCGTATATGTTCTGAAGATGAGGTTTTCTGGAAATCTTGTCAAAACTCAAGTTAGAAGAAAACGATACTTGTGGTTTCCCTTTTTTTGCCCCTTTACCACTTTTTTGTTGTAATAACGATTACACCATTAGAGGCACGGATACCATACAAGGCGGAAGCTGCTTGTCCTTTCAGGATGTTAATGCTCTCGATATCGTTAGGATCGATATCGACTGCTCGGTTCGCATAATCTGCTCCGCTAACGCTATCGTAAGTACTCATGTCTGCGGCAGAAGAAATAGGCATGCCATCTACAACATATAGAGGAGAGTTATCCCTGTAAATGAACGGGCTCCACGAATCGTTATCTGAGAAGAAGCACCGGGCATACCGCTAGATGGTTTAATCTCTAATCCGGAGACTTTTTCCTTGTAAGGCTCCCGATAGGCTGGAGTTTGCCGCTTGCGTTAACTCATCAGACTTTATATCTTGTACCGCATAACCTAAAGCTTTTTTCTCTTTGGAGATACCCATGGCTGTAATAACGACTTCACTTAGGTTCTGTGCCCCTGATTGTAGCTCCACTTTCATTACAGGCTCGATAGGAACTTCTTTCGCCACCATTCCCACATAAGAGAATACCAGAGTCTTCGCGGAACCTATGAACAATATGTTATTTTTTATTATTACTTAGTTTTCGCGGAACCTCGTTATAGTCTGAAAATCATGATGTACGCAGGAATCGTTCGCTGTTATTTTATGTATATTTTTATCTCTCATAGTGTTAAATATGTAATTCTTTATACTTGATGTAAGCCGTAATCTCTTGTGTATATATTATAATATTTAAATTAGGGGCTAAAAAAAGTCTCCTAAATTTTCTACCCCGTTTATTCTTTTCTTATTATTTTATTGAAATTTTTTAATTATTTATTTGTTATAATAAATTTATTGTTACATTTGCATTTGTCCGAACCTTAATTTCCATGTTGCTATAAATCTATTGCGAATTAATTATATGTAAGTTAAACAAAAAAAGAGTGTGTCTATGAAGAAGTTGACTTATCTTTTACTTTGCCTAGTTTTAGGCATTGGATTGGCCACAGCTCAGACGAGGAAAGTAACAGGAACTGTTATTTCCGCCGAAGACAGTGAACCGATTATTGGTGCGTCTGTAATAGTCAAAGGTACTACTACAGGAACAGTAACGGATTTTGATGGTGCGTTCAGTTGGATGTACCAAGTTCCGCGAAGACTCTGGTAATTTCTTATGTGGGCATGATTGCTCGTGAGGTTCCGGTACAAGATGTGTTGAGGGTAGTCCTTCAGTCTGGTACCCAGAATCTTGAGGAGGTTGTCGTAACTGCGATTGGTATGAAAAAGCAGGAAAAGGCGTTGGGCTATGCAGCCTCTACTGTGAAGAGTGAAGATTTGAATGCCGCTAAGTCTGGATCAGTGATGTCAGGCTTGACTGGTAAGGTTGCGGGTTTGAATATTACTAGCGGTGGTGCTACAGGCTCTTCTCAGAAAGTAATCGTGCGTGGTATCAGTTCTTTCAGTGCTAATCAACCTTTGTATGTGGTGGATGGTGTGCCTATTATGAATGATTTCCAAGGTGAGGATTCTTTCTCTAACTCCGTGGATTTTGGTAACCAAGCTAATGACATTAACCCAGAGGATGTTGAGTCTGTAACAGTCTTGAAGGGTGCTTCCGCTACTGCCCTTTATGGTAGCCGGGCTGCTAATGGTGTTATCATGGTGACAACAAAACGGGCTGGGGCTGAGAAGCTTTCTGTTACGTACGATGGCTCATTTATGGATCTAGCGTATTGCGTGTTCCTCAAACACAAGATCGTTTCGGACAAGGATGGGGATCTTTCGGACCTATGGAGAATGGTTCTTGGGGACCGGTTTTGGATGGTCGTGATCATATCTGGGGACCTTACTCAGACGGCTCAGAAGGTTTATTAACTCCGCTTTCTAAGCCTTTCTCGTATGTAAAGAACAATCTTCGTGATTTTTATGAAACTGGTTTTGAGACGAATAATAACGTCTCGATTCGTATGGGTAATGATAAACTTGGTTTTGTTGCCTCCTATGGTAATGTGAAGTCTGACGGTGTATTACCGGGTGACGCTGATTCATATGCTCGTAATACAATCTCGTTAAGAGGTAATATGAAATATAAACGTTTTTTCTGCGGAATTAAACTTGAACTATGTCCGTAAAGATATCACACAAGCTGCTGCTGGCCAAGGAGATGATGGTGCAACGATGTTTTCTGAGATTTTGCAACATGCCGTGGATGTAGATATTAGCTCAATGAAAGATTATACGAATCCTTATTTTAATACGGATAACTTCTATACAGCTTATGCGGAGAATCCATATTGGGTGTTAGATCATAATCGTAATAAATATCAAGACGACCGTGTCTATGGTAAGATCGAGCTTGCTTTTGAGATTATGAAAGGTTTGAAGGCAGTTGGACGTTTAGGTGGTGACTTTACGAACGCTACTCAAAAGAGATGGAATGAAAAAGTGACTTTCGCTTCAGGGTCTTGGAGTGAATTAGGTGGTAAGAAGCAGCAGCCCGGTACTTATACGGAACGTCGTGACAAGGTGGAGCAAATTGATGCGACCGCTTTCTTAAACGCGGATTATAAAATCGGTGAGGATATCGCTTTGAATGGTATGATTGGATGGAACTTGAATCAACAAACGAGTTCTTATTTGAAATCTTATCTGTATGGTTTGGAGCAACCGGGATGGTTTAACCTAGCGAATGGTGTTGATAAGCCCATGACTACGACTTACTCTGATAGACGCCGTTTGGTTGGTTTGTTCGCTCAAGGTGAGTTTGGTTACAAGAATTTCTGGTTTGTGAATGCTTCTATTCGTAACGACTGGTCATCTACTTTACCTCAAGGAAATAATAGCTTTTTCTATGGTGGCGTGAATACTTCATTGATCATCACGGATATGTTTGAGGATTTGAAATCTGATTATCTGAATTTCTTGAAGGTTCGTGCAGCTTGGGGACAGACTGGTAACGATGCCCCGATTTACCGTACTAGCAGTTATTTTACACCGACTCAAATCAGTTTAGGTTTTGGAGATTTATATTTACCTATTAATAATACATTAGGCTTGACAGAGTATAATCGTTTGCCGAGTATGGATCTTCGTCCGGAGATCACGACAGAATGGGAGTTCGGTTTAACAACGCATCTGTTTAACAATCGCTTGGATATTGATGCTGCTTATTATAATAAGAGTACGAAAGATCAGATAATATCTGCTAGTCTGGCTCCGGAGTCTCGCTATACGTCTATGACCCGCAACGTAGGTAAGATTGCGAATCAAGGTGTCGAGTTGGCAGTGAATGGCATTCCTGTTCGTACGAAAGATTTCGAGTGGGGATTAGGTTTTACTTTCAGTAAGAACTGGAGTGAGGTGAAAGAGTTATGGGATGATGTAACTGAGTATAAATTGACAAGTTCCTATCAAGTGGATTTCGTTGCGGAAGTAGGTCAGCCTTTGGGCGTTTTCAAGGTTCCGGCTTTGGCCACGACCGATGATGGTAAGGTGATCGTTGATAATAACGGTATGCCGACAATTGATGCTAGCAAGAAAGAGATCGTAGGAACGTCTACTCCTAATTTCTTGATGGGCTTTAATACGCATTTCACATGGAAAGGGATTACTTTATCAGCGGTATTAGATTGGCGTAATGGCGGTGAGTTCTATTCATATACCTCTCAATTGCTTACATTTGCCGGAAACTCTACTTATACGGTGTTTAATAATCGTGAACCATTTGTGGTTCCTAATTCCGTGAAAGTCGTAAATGGTCAATACGTAGAGAATGATATACCTATCGTACATTGGGGAGGTGCTTCTAGCGCTGTTAATACCTACTATAATAACGCCTCCAACTACGCTCAGTATAGAAATTGGATTTTACCTAAAGATTACTTGAAATTAAGAGAGATTACACTTTCTTACTCTTTGCCGAAAGCATGGTTGAAACAAACCCCATTCTCTATGGTTCAAGTTAGTTTGATCGGACGTAATTTATTTATGTGGACCCCGAAAAAGAACAACTACGTAGATCCGGAAGGTACGAATTATGGTAATGACATCTTGTCTGAAATTGGTGAATTTGGTGCGGCTCCGACAAACCGTACGTTTGGTGGTGGTATTAAAGTCGTATTATAATAAGTAACTTTAAAAAGTAAAGATAGTATGAAAAGAAACAATTTAATATATACAGGACTGGTTAGCTGCTTGTTGATGGCGACTACAGCTTGTTCCGATTATTTGGATATTAACCAGAATCCGGAATATCCAACGGAAGCCTCTTCTTCTACTTTGCTTCCTTCTGGTATCGCAGGAGTAGCAAGTATTGTAGGTGGTACTTACGAATTATATGGTAGCATGTGGTCTCAGCAATGTACGCAGGGACATACATCCAACCAGTATAATACATTGGTTAACTATACGATAACTAACGCATCCGATTCTCGTTTGTGGTCTATACCTTATTCAATAGCACTGCCAGACTTGGATTTGGTTATCAAAAGCTCTGAATCGGCTCAAGAATGGAATTATTGGGTAATGGGTAAGACTATGACTGCCTTTATGTATCATATCCTAGTGGACTCTTATGGCTCTATTCCTTTTACAGAAGCTATCCTTGGAAATGAGAATACTACACCAAAGTATGATGACAGTAAGACTGTGGTTTATCCGGGATTATTAGCGATGTTGGATGAGATTATCGCTAAAAAGGCGGAGGCTACCGCAGGTGGTTTGCCTTCGGTTACAAAACAAGACTTGGTGTTCGCTGGTGACGTGAATAAGTGGATTCAATTTGCGAAGAGTTTAAAGCTAAAATTGTTGATGCGTGATTTCGATACGAATAAAGCTGCTATCAAGGCATTGCTCGACGAAGGAGATTTGCTGAGTGTAGACGCTAAGATGGACTGTTTTCAAGATTTGGAAAATAAATCAAATCCATTGTATGAGAATGACCGTCGTAAATTGAATTCAACTGTAAATATTCGTGCGTGCGCTACGGTTTGCGATTATTTGAAAAAATATGAGGATCCTCGTTTAAATGATTTTTATTCACCTAATACGGATGGCTCCGGCGAGACAACAGCTTTGAAGTATGGTGACCGCCCAAACTCGGTAGCGGTAACAACTCGTATGATCTCTGTGGCTAAGCTAGGTCCTACGGATCCTGTTTATTTTATGTCTGCTGCTGAGGTAGCGTTCCTGCAAGCGGAAGCTTACGCTCGTTTGAATGATGTGGCTAAAGCGAAAGTGGCTTATGAACAAGGTGTGAACTATGCGTTTGAACGTTGGGGATATTCTGCTGCCGAGTTTATTTCGGAAGGTGCTCCTTATGCTTTCGATAGTACGGACCAAAATTCAATGCTTACCTCTATTTTGACCCAGAAGTGGATCGCTTCCACTCGTTGTCAAGCATGGGACGCATGGTTTGATATCAATCGTACCGGTATTCCTGTTTTAGGGACAAAGCATGTGGATGAGGAAGGATATATTTGGGGGCAGTTGACTCCTTGCATTGGTTCTGCGTTGGCTCCGGGTGAATATCCTCGTCGTTTATTGTATCCGAAGTCATCTTCAGACTATAACCCTAATACTCCGGCGGGTAGTTCCGTTAGCGGAAAAACAATGGTGGCATAAATAAATGGGTGTTATAAATGTATATTAATCAGAAAAGCTTTTTGAATATGAAACAGATAAATAAATTACTGGTTATCTTATTGGCGTTGGTCACCTTTTCTTCTTGTGAGACCTATGGTGATTACGAGATAGAATACACGGCCATTTATCCTTTATGTGGCGAATGGGTAGTTAATGTTACAGGTGAGGATGGTGGTGTCTTGGCGGAAGGTGTGACCTGCAATACTTACAATACGACTGATGATGCACGGATAAGATGTGGATAAAAATGAGTGTTGCCACAAACGACTGGGGAGTACGTGGCAAGATTCATTGCGATGTAGCTTCTAAATCTTTTGATGGGGATGGTATCGCTAATCTGCTCCATGCGGATGATGGTATAAATTCTACTGTAACCTTCAATATCTCTGGTAAAGTAATTGTGGATGGTTATACTACTCAAGCCAATACAAAAGTGGATGCCATTGAATTTACCTTGACTCAAAATGGAAAGTCGATGACGGTTAAAGGATTCCGTAAAACAGGTTGGGAAGGTGAAGATTATTGATATGATTTAATATCTTGAAAAGTAGGAGAGGCCTGCCATGTATTTGGCAGGCCCTTTTTATTTACTTTGATATATGGTTTTTTATTAGTTGGTAATCCGTGATAACAAACTTTTAGTTTGTAGATTGTGCTACAAAGAACTTATTATTGTTCCTTCGTGTTTACAATCAGATAATATATAAATGTATCATGGAAAAGTAATTTACAACTTAGTGTTTAATCGAAAAAAGCAATTGAATGCGGAAGGAAAAGCTTTGATTCAAGTAGAGGGCCTATTTTGAATAGGCAAAAAGAGGTATTTTTCAAACGAAGGTTATGTGAAACCTTGTCAATGGGACAACAAGAGACGTTCCATAAAGAATCATCCGAATATGGATGCGTTAAACCTGTATCTTCAGAACTATGTTATGGAGTTGGAGAGAGATGAGCTGGAGAAGAGACAAGCGAATAACGGTTTTTCGTTGAAGGATCTGCGTGAGGAGACCTCTTCGATATCTACGTCTTCCTCTTTTCTTGTTTTCATGCGTGAGGAGATTTTACATAGTAATTTAAAAGAATCGACGTTAAAAAACCATTTGTCCACTTTGCATGTTCTATCCTTATACAAGAAGGACGTTCTGTTTAAGGATATTAATTTCAATTTCTTATGCGATTTTGAATATTTTTTATTGAAGCAGGAGTATCATCGAAATACGATCGCTAAACATATGAAGCATTTGAAACGATATATCAACTTGGCGATTAATAAGGAGTTGTTCGAGTTGCACAAATATCCATTTCGGAAATATAAGATTAAATATCAAGAGAGTAAGCGTACTCATTTAACGCCTGAGGAGTTAGGTCGTTTGGAAAACTTAAAGCTGGATGGGCAGCGTACATTGCGCCGGTGTCTGGATATGTTTTTATTTAGTTGCTACACGGGATTACGTTTCTCAGACATAGTAAGTATAACGAAAGAGAACTTTTTGATTATTGATGATAAGGTTTGGCTGGTTTATTCATCGGTGAAGACAGAGTGAGTGTCCGTTTGCCGCTATTTCTCTTGTTCGAGGGTAAATCTTTACCTATCTATGAGCGATATAAGAATGCGCCGAGAACCCTGTTTGGTGTTCCCTTATCCTCTAATTCAAACGTGAATAAGCAATTAGCCGAATCAGCCAATTGGCAAGTATTGATAAGAAGGTATCTTTTCATACGGCTCGGCATACAAATGCTACCTTATTATTATATAATGGAGCGAATATAACTACGGTACAAAAGTTGTTAGGGCATAAAAGTGTTCGTACTACCGAGATCTATAGCAATATCATGGATATGACGATTGTCCGCGATCTTGAGAAGATTGAGACACGATTGAAGTTCGGCTAGAATGTGGATTTATAAGAAAGGAGAAAAATATCATTAAGATATTCTTCCCCTTTTTTGAATGTTGTCACTCGTTATGCTTTTATATCTTGATTAGCGAGTTCCGCCAGCCCACCATACGTTTTCGGTAAACACATACTGACCATCACCATAAGCAGCTTGTATATTAGGATTAGTCGTAGTATCATCGTTACCATACGGACATCTTAACGGGAACTTACCCGGATTTTGCAAGCCATAAATATCCTCACCCAAGCTCTTCAAACGACGTACGTATTATAGCACTCGGTAGACTCTCCATCCGCGTTCCAGAAAGAAATATATTTCTGAATCATCGTCTCTTTCAAAGGATTAGCATCGAATAAGGGAGCGACATTCTCATCAAAGTAAGAAGCGGCCTCCTCCGGTGTCACCTCGTTTGTTACATTCAAGAAACCTCCCCAATAATCAGAAGCGAGGGCAGACTTGATATTAACCTCCATATTAGCCATACCTGCGACAACAGCCTCTTTCAACACTGCTTTTGCCTCATCCTTACGATTTAAACGACACAAAGCCTCTGCCTTTAAGAACAATACCTCATGATAACTTAAGATGTGAGTCGGAGCGGTTTGAGCTGCACAGAACATGGAAACAGTATATTCTAACTGACTTTGCACTAAATCACCATTATGAGCAAGATTCAATAATGGATCATCCTTAGAAGCAATCATCGTTTGGCTGTTAGCCTCCACATAGCAACGTCTGATACGCGGATCATTACGCTCATTCAATTTATCAAACATACTTCGGCTGGCTACTTCACCTAAACGAGAATAGAATACTCCGAAAAATGGGTTGATATTAACACCCACACCATACATAGCATAGCTACATTGCTCGGCTGCCGAGGTGTACGACTTGGAAATATAATCCAACACCTTTTCCATATCGCCCTTAACATCAGCGCTACGTCCCATCAAGCGCATCGTATAACGAGCCTTCAAGCCATAAGCTGTCTTTAGCCAAGCCGAAGCGTCACCTTTATAAATCAAATCTTGATTAGACAGGCTCGTCAGATCTGATTTCTGAAGATCTTCAATTGCGGCATCCACATAGGCCATGATATCCTTATAAATCTCCTCTTGTTTATCGATAGCGGGAGTCATAGATACTGTATAGTCACAAGCCTCTTTCCAAGGTGTATCACCATACATATCTGTCAAGATCGCCAAATTGTAAGCCACGAAAAGTTCCGCAATGCCTTTTGTTATGAAGTTCTGCTCTTCTTCTGCGACTTTGACAGAGATCAAAGCATCTTTCAGTGTCGAATAGGTTCCCCCCCATGAGTTATTAAAGGTAGAAGCCGATGTACAAGAAGAACGGGTTTCCGCATAGTAGAATTGATTATGCGAACCTGTCTCATGTTCCACATACATACCACCATATAAATTGAAATCGCCGCTAACCACGCTAAACGCAGTCGAAGTCATGACATCCGTAAGGATCATCTTTGCGGGAACTGCTGTGGTATGATTATGATCTTTGTTGATCTCATCCATCTTATCCTCAGAGCAAGAGACCAAGGCTGCGGTGAAAACAACTCCCGTCAATAATTTTTTTGAGATATTTTGAAGTTTCATCTTTTGTTTCCTTTATTAGAATTTCACATTTAAACCGAAGCCATAGCTCGAAGCACCCGGCATAGAAAAGCGCTCGAAGCCACCGCCCATATTATTATTACCTTGAGAAGCCTCAGGATCCAAACCTTTCAACTCAGACCAAAGAATGATATTTCTGGCAAAAACATTTAAGTTCACGTTGATTCCATTCTTATCCCATACCGGATAACTAACGGACAACTCACGTAGTTTCAAGAAACCACTGTCATAGATACCAGCTTCGGAAATAAGCGTCATGCGGTCATAATATGATAAAGCGTCTTCGCCTTTGATATCTATGTCATTAGCTACATAGGAACCATCTTCCAACTGCTTTACAGCCGGATGACTAAAACGGAAAGTCTCGGCCGTACGACTTTCAACAGACTCCATACTTGTACCATAATAGTTCAACGTGTTCAATGTACCGCTATACATCTGTCCACCACATTTCCAATCGAACGTAGCGCCGATACGGAATTTGTAAATCTCAAAATTAGTATTAAAACCCAAGAGGAAATCCGGGGAAACCTTACCGATCACACCCTCACTACCGATCTGAGGCAAGCCATCTTCGTCTACGACAATATCACCGTTGTCATTACGCAAGAAAGTCGTACCATAGATTACAGGGAATTTATCGCCAATATTTGCACGTACCTGCGGATCAACGAAACCTCCCAAGAAAATACTCTCTACACCCGGAGCCAGCTCATCTACGTAGTTATCGATCTTAGAGAAGTTAAATGCCATATCCCATTTAAAATTCTTCGTATTGATCGGATTGATTCCCAACGTAATCTCATGAGCGTTCGTATGGATAGCGCCACCATTGGTTACTAATTCTGCAGAGCCTGTAGAACCAGCCAAAGGAACCTCAAATATCTGATCTTTCACATTCTGCCGAGAGAAGGTATAGTTCAATGAGAAAAGACCATTCAAGAAGGTCAAATCCACACCTAACTCATAAGACTTCGTGTTCTGAGGTTTCAAATTCGGATCATACACACGAGCATATGGAGTGAACGCCGTAATTCCACTCATAGGATATTGTATAGGCGTAGAACCATAAAAACCACCACCGTAAACAGGTGTAGTATAATAAGAATCATAATAATCTCCAGCCTGTCCTACTTCGGCGTAAGAAGCACGTAATTTACCATAAGTCAAGACATTATTCTTCAATGGTTCTAATTCTGTGAAAATCCAGCCAAGGAAACAGATGGATAAGTGAATGAGCGGTTGTTACGAGGCATATTAGATACGATATCGTTACGAACAGTTGCGTTGAAGTAAACCATGTTAGCGTAAGACAATGAAATGCTAGCAAAGTTACCAACTGTGCGTTTCCGGCGTAATGACTCGGATGCTACCATAGTTGTAGCATTATCTATATGATTCCAACCCGGGAAGTTATAGTTCGCTCCATAAGACTCGTAAAATTTCCGCTGATTCTCTACCAATTCATTACCAACAAGGGCATCGAACAACCAATCTTCATTGATATTCCAAGTATATGCAGCGGTCAACAAAGAGTTCAACTCCGTGATTGAATATCCATAGTGATCAATCTCTCCATAACCATTTGCATGTCCATAACCCCAAGAATCCGTATAATTAGTCGTATAAGAGTCCACACCCAATTGATACTTGACATCCAATTTGTGATTATCGGTATTGAACTTCGTAGAATATTTCAAATAAGTATTTCCAAAGAAACGTTGTGAACGTTCCAAGAACTCGTTGTTATCTACCGCCCAATAAGCTCCGTCAAAACCTGATGTGCTACGGAATGTATTTTGTGTATACGGGTCACCCTCAACATGACTTGGGATACCGGCTAAATCGTAGCTAGAAGGAGCTCCGTAAACAGTAGCTAAGATTCCATTATTGGCACTAGACTGCTTGCTGATCTTCGAATTTACATAGGTACCGGTAAATCCAGTAGACCAGTTCTTGTGTAATTGAGCTTCGGCACTCATTTTTGCGTTGTATCGGTCCATGCCTGTATTTGGAATAATACCATCTTGCGTAGTATTACCGATCGAGAAGGAATAGTTACCTTTATCAAAAGCTTGAGCTACATTCACGGAGTTACTCCATGTCGTACCCACGTTGAAGAAATCCTTGATATTGTCGTAAGCTTGTGGTTGAGCCCAAGGGTCTAATCCCGCAGCGGCCCGCTGAGGTACATAATACATACCTTCATGCTTACCATATTGCTTGGTAAACTCATTATCCGTATTTCCTCCATAAGTCGGATCGTTAGGCAATTCGCTGATTAGTGGTCCCCAAGAAGTTGAAGCATACGGGCTATACTTGCCATTTGTACCTTGCGCATACACTTTTTGGTATTCAGGCATCGTTGAAACCTTATCAAAAGATAAGCTGGTATTAAAAGCGACCTGAGGTTTACCTTTACGGGCTCCCTTTCCACTTTTGGTCGTAATGACAATTACTCCATTTGTTGCACGCATACCATACAAGGCAGATGCGGCCTGTCCCTTTAATATATTAATGCTTTCAATATCGTTTGGATCGATATCCACCGCACGAGATGCAAAGTCCGTACCGGAAACAGAACTACCGGTGTCCACATCAGCCGTTGAAGCGACAGGCATACCGTCAATCACATACAAAGGAGTATTATCCCCTGTAAAAGATCTGGAACCACGAATCGTGATCTTAGAAGAGGCACCCGGCATACCGGAAGAAGGAGAGATCTCCACTCCAGAAACCTTACCTTGTAATGCGCCAGACAAACTAGTATTAGCTCCTTTCGTCAACTCATCCGCTTTCACATCTTGAACCGCATAACCTAAAGCTTTCTTTTCCTTTGAGATACCCATAGCCGTAACCACGACCTCATCCAAGTTCTGGGTATCGGCTAATAGTTTTACATTTACATTAGAAGTGGCCGCAACTTCTTGAGATTTCATACCGATGTATGAAATAACCAATTGTTTACCATTCGCAGGTACTTCTAGTTCAAAGTTTCCATCAAAATCCGTGACTGTTCCCACGGTTGTCCCTTTTACGATAATAGAGGCACCGATCACCGGCTCTCCATCTTCCCCAATTACCTTACCGGTAACCTTCGAGGTCTGTGCTGAAACCACACCTGCACTCAATGCAAGAAATAGTAGCACAGAAGTCAACTTTTTCTTCATAAACACACTTATTTATTAACTATATACTTAAAAATGTTTTCTCTGCATTTTAATGGTTGATTAACTAAGTTCATACAGAACTACTCCATTTTATGTTTTACGACATACCTATTAAATGAAAAACGGTTGCAAAACTATAAATTATACTTGAAAAAAACAACAAATTATTATTATTGTGATATATTTCCTTTGTTTTCTTAATTGTTAAATCTGTCAATTTGCAATATAACCACTGTCTAAATCGACTCAGGTAACATGATCGTATCACAAATCAATGAGTTATCACTGCCGATAGTTTCTTTTTGACAAATAAAAAAATTATTTTCATCTTAATTTTATCGTAACAAATAGTGAGCTTACTCTTTATAGGCATGATATTGGACTTGATATCAACTTATTCTGGATATTTTATAGCATATAGCTTATCACTAAAAATATTTACAACTTTATTTTATGTAGATATTTGTGAAAAACGGCTGGCTTTTCTTATCCTCCAATATGGCTGATAAACAATATCTCTCAAATCCAATATATTTATTACAGAATTTTAATAGATCTAAACTTATATGATAATTTTTTTTCATATGACTACACTAAATAAAATATTTGAAAATTGGTAGTTCTGTATGAACTATAGTCCACGAAAGCTTAATTGAATTTCTAGTTTAGTTTAAATAAAAAGAATGTGTCTATGAAGAAAAGTTGACTTCTGTGCTACTATTTCTTGCGATGAGCGTAGGAGTAGTTTCGGCACAGACCTCGAAGGTTACCGGTAAGGTAGTCGGAGAAGATGGTGAGCCGGTGATCGGTGCGTCCATTATCGTAAAAGGAACGACTGTGGGAACAGTTACGGATTTTGACGGTAATTTTACTTTGGATGTTCCTAGTGATGGTAAGCAATTGGTTATTTCATACATCGGTATGAATCCAAGGAGGTAGTTGTGTCTCCCAATGTAAATGTAACATTGATGTCTGATACCCAAAACTTGGATGAGGTCGTGGTTACGGCTATGGGTATCTCAAAGGAAAAGAAAGCTTTAGGTTATGCCGTGCAAGATGTAAAATCGGATGAGTTAACACAAGGTGCTAACACTAGTTTGTCTGGGGCTTTGCAAGGTAAAGTATCCGGTATCGATATCGCTTCCTCATCGGGTATGCCAGGCGCATCTTCCAAGATCATGATCCGTGGAGCCCGTTCATTTACAGGGATAACTCTCCTTTGTATGTGATCGATGGTATGCCGATCGCATCTACGGCGGATGTTAATACGGATACGATGAATAATGGTAGCGTTAGTGGAGCTGACTATGCGAACCGTGCCGTAGACTTAGATCCGAACGATATCGAGAGTATCAACATTTTGAAAGGACAAGCCGCTTCTGCGTTGTATGGTATGCGTGCTTCTAATGGAGTGATCGTTATTACTACAAAGAGCGGAAAAGGTGCTCGTAAAGGAAAACCTCAGATCTCATTCAACACGAATCTTGCGTTTGATAAGGTTTCTACATTACCTGAGTTACAAACTGAATATGGACAAGGTAATGAAGGTGCTTATAACCCATATTCGGGATTTAGCTGGGGACCGTCTATCTCTGACTTGGCGAATGATCCTGTATATGGCGGTAATGTACAAAATGAATATACGAAAGGTGGATTGCATAATGGACAATACTATGTGCCTCAGCGTGCTGCGGAGGATTGGATCCATGGGCTACTCCCCAAGCTTATAATAATGCGAAAGATTTCTTCCAGACTGGCGTTACTTGGAGTAACTCTGTAAATGTAGCTCAATCTTTCGATAAAGGAAACTATTCATTTTCTTTGGGTAATACGACTTCTGATGGTATCGTTCGTTCTACGGGAATGGATCGTTATAACGTGAAGCTGTCGGGTGAGGCGCAATTGCATGATAACTGGACGACTGGTTTTAACGGAAACTTCGTGACATCAAAGATCAAGAAGCAAGGAACCGCTAATGACGGTGTTACCGCTACGGTTTATACGGCTCCTATCAGTTATACTATGGCGGGCATACCTTCCCATATCGAAGGTGATCCTTATACTCAGAATACGTTCCGTGAGAACTGGATCGATGATGGAACTGGGCGTGCGACAATAATAGCTTTACGGAGAGATCTCAACGTTTCTTCGGGAATGCGTTCTTGAAGTATTCTACTAAATTTGGTACGGACAATCATAAATTGGATGTGAAATACCAAATTGGTGATGACGCTTATACGACCAATTACTCTGATATTTACGGCTACGGTACAACTGGTTATGCGAATGGTTATGCTAGCGAATACGGTTTTACGGTAAATGAGATGAACTCATTGTTGACGTTTACGTATAACTGGAATATCAATGAGGACTTCGTATTCGATGCTTTGTTGGGTAATGAGCTTGTAGATAAGCGAATCAGTAATACTCAAGCCGTGGGATATAGCTTCAACTTCCCGGGCTGGAACCATTTGAACAACGCTTCTGTATTCAACAGCTCTCATGAGTATAAGAGAAAACGTACGGTAGGTAACTTCGCTAGCTTATCTTTGGCTTGGAAGAATATGCTTTATTTGAATGTTACGGGACGTAACGATATCGTGTCTTCTATGCCGAGAGATAACCGTTCGTTCTTTTATCCTTCCGTATCCCTTGGATGGGTATTCACGGAAGTGGAAGCCTTGAAGAATGATATCTTGACATTTGGTAAGATCCGTGGCTCTTACGCAGAGGTAGGTATGGCAGGAGAATATGTGCCGTCTTATTATTATACGCCAAGTTATGGTGGTGGTTTCTTCCAGGGAACACCTATTATGTATCCGATTAATGGAAATATGGCGTATATTCCTTATTTCGTGGTTTATGATCCGAACTTGAAGCCTCAGAACACGAAGTCTTATGAGCTTGGTGCTGACTTGACTTTCTTGAGTGGTTTAGTTTCATTGAATTATACGTATTCTCGTCAGAACGTGAAAGACCAAATCTTCGAGGTGCCTTTGGCTGGCTCCACAGGTGCTTCCAGTATGATGATGAATGGTGGAAAGATGCACTCAAACGTACATGAGATTACATTAGGTATCTCTCCGGTTGATACGAAGAATTTCAAGCTGGACTTCGCTTTTAACTTCTCAAAGATCGACAATTATGTAGACGAGTTGGCTCCGGGCGTAGAGAGCATTATGTTGGGTGGTTTCGTGACTCCTCAAGTACGTGCAGGTATCGGCGATAAATTCCCGGTAATCTATGGTGTTGGTTACAAACGTGATGGCGAAGGACGAATTGTAGTAAACGAAAAAGGTATACCAGAGGCTGGTGAGACCCAAGTAATCGGTAAGGTTTCTCCTGATTTCCGTTTGGGTTTCAATACGAATATCGAGTTGTATAAATTCCGTTTGGCTGCTGTATTTGACTGGAAGCAAGGTGGACAAATGTATAGTGGTACGGCTGGTGAGACAAACTTCTACGGTACAAGTAAGTTATCTGGAGAGGTTCGTAAGAGTGATAAATATCATTTTGACTATGCTGCTGTTGAACAGAAGGGCGTAGATGCGGATGGTAAACCTATCTATGTTCCCTATACGGTGGAGTGAAAGGATCAGATGCAGAGGAGTATTTCAAAAGCGTGAGGGGCATTGACGAAGCCTATGTCTATGACAACTCGTTCTTGAAATTGCGTGAACTTTCATTGTCATATCCTGTATATAAGAAAGATAACTTGAATGTAAACGTGAATGTTTTCGCCCGTAATATCATTGTATGGTCTGAGATAAAAGGCTTCGATCCGGAGGCTACTCAAGGAAATAACAATATGGCTGGCGCTTTCGAGCGTTTCTCCTTACCGGGTACATCTAGCTACGGTTTTGGTGTCAACGTAAATTTCTAATTTATAAAGAAGACAGATATATATGAATACAATAATAAAATCATTTAAAGGGTTGGCTGTTATGTCGGCCGTATCCTTGGCATTGGCTGGATGTTCCGAGGATGTAATGGATCGGATTAACCAAGATACGAGCCATACAAATAGCGTGGATGGCAAATTTATCTTGGCCGACTTGATTACTTCTACTGCATTTTCCAACGTTAGCGGAGACTTCAATACCTATTCATCTTCCTACGTGGAATATGAAGTGGGTATCGAAAACCAGTTATATAACGCGGAAATTCGTTTGAATGAGCCTTCTGCCTCTTCTACGTTTGAGAATACGTGGGGAAATGTTTATACAAGCTTGAAGAACGCTCGTATTATTATCGGTCAATGTCAAGAAGGTAAGCGTGATGAGGGAAATTTAGTGACGAGAGGTATCGCTGAGGTCATGGAAGCTTACAATGGCGCTCTATTGGCGGATATATTTGGAGATACACCTTATAGTGAAGCTTCTTTATTGGATGAGAATGGCTCACCGGTGAATATGAATCCTAAAATAGATAAGCAAGAGGAGATTTATGTCTCTATAATGGCCTCCTTGGACAAGGCGATCGAGGATTTGAATCAGTCTGATCGTTCACCGGTTGGTACGTATGATTATTTGTATAATGGAGATGCCGAGAAATGGATTAAATTCGCTTATGGTTTGAAGGTCGTTATACGATGCGTCTGATCAATCGTTCCACGGATAAGCAAGCTGACTTGAATAAGGTTTTGGACTATGTATCAAAATCTTTTACTTCTGCGGATGACGAGGCTGCATACGCTGTCTATGATGCGAATAATATCAACCCATTCTTTGGTTACTTCGATTCTCGCGCTGGTTTTGCCAATAGCCAGAGCTTGACGGACAAGTTGATTGAGCGTAAAGATCCTCGATTGGAAAGAGTGATGCTTTCTCCTACTACGGCTGACAAGAAACGCGTACAGGTTACAGGCTCTGCTGATAAGAACTTAGTTCCGGCCCCGAATGGTACTCCTGAGCAGAATATGCAGAAATATGGTGTTTCCGCCTTTGTATATTCAAACACGGCTCCTACGATGTTGATGAGTTATCATGAGTTGAAATTCTTGCAAGCTGAGGCGTTATGTCGCTTAAACCGTACGTCTGACGCCGAGAAAGCGTTGAAAGAGGCGGTAGCTGCCGGAATCGCAAATGCTGAGAGAAGTGTCTCTTCTGCTATCACTTATATGGGTAGCAAAATGGTCGTGAATTCAGAAAAAATGACAGAGGAGACGGCCAATACATATTTCGATAACCAAGTTAAACCGTTGTTTGCTGTAAATCCTTTGAAAGAGACCATGATCCAGAAATATATGGCTTTGTGGGGGGCATCGGGAGAGGCTACCGAGACTTTTAATGATATCCGTAGAATGAAAGGATTAGGAGAGAATTTCGTGACATTGGCGAATACGAAAAAAATTCCCTCTTCGTATGCCTTATGGTAATAGTGACGTGGTATCAAATCCGG
>ENA-OQAA01000734-OQAA01000734.1-human-gut-metagenome-genome-assembly--contig:-NODE-734-length-20897-cov-4.149831_pt1 | contig 20897 bp, 27 predicted proteins | sample MGYA00242489_ERZ504515 | MGnify/ENA primary metagenome ERZ504515 (study PRJEB26092, sample SAMD00036237) | human gut metagenome | host: Homo sapiens | study: EMG produced TPA metagenomics assembly of... | reverse complement strand
TGTGTTCGGGTTGATTTTAGCGGTTTGTCGCGCATTAGGACGGCGTTTCCGGGGGAAAAGGATAAATGTATCGCGTACCCTTTGACACCCACGAAAAAAGCCTTGATTTATGCGGGTTTGAAAGGCTCTAAAGCGTGACATCTCTGCCTTTGTTTCCGCTTTCGCTCGGCGGCTTTGATTTTCTTCATGCGTCCGGCGCAGTCCGGGCAGTATTTCCCCCGGTTGGATTTGGGGACAAATGCCGCACCGCAGACGGCACACCGTTTCCGGCTCCCCCGGTATAAGAGGGCTGCGGCCAGTTCCCCGTCAAGGGGCAGGACAGCCACACGGAACCAGCGGCACATGAGGGAAAGGGAAATGCTTTGGACGCACACGCAAGGCTCCCCGTCGTCTAACAGCAGGCAGTTTCCCTCGTCGTAGTTACAGCACTCATGTACCAGCCGCCGCGCCCGCCGGTGCTGGCGGTAGTCCATGCGGGGCAGGTTATCGCTCATGGCTCTGCTCCTTTCTGCGGTGGGGTTCCTCCCGGCGCAAATCTGGTCGATGTTCCGCTTGACGGTCTGCAACTCCTTGAACCGCTGTTTCTGTTCGTGGTAGGTGTTATACAGCCGGATTCTTGGAAACAAGCTGCTCGATCTCGGCCTGCAACGCTTTCCGGGCGCAGCTTGGTGATGCCATGCGCCTTGAAATACCGGGCGGCGGCTTCGGCTATGATAAAATCGCTCTCGTTTGCCTGCCGGTAGGCGGCGCGGGCTTTCTCGGATTTCTGCGCTTTCAGCCGTCGCGGGCGGGCTTGGTCTTGGCATAGGCAAGTACCTGTTGCTGCAACTCCTTTTTCCCTTGTAGCTTCGTTTCCAGTGCTTTCAGTTCGCCGCTGGTCTGGCGCATTTCCTGATAGGCGGTATCAACGGCGGCTTCTAACTGCTCCGGGGAAGTAAAGCCGTATTCCTGATACACATTCAGCGTCGCGGCCATTTGTTTGAGGTTGTGCATGGTCGCCCAGCGTTCATAGCCCCGGCCTTTGCCCTCGGCCATTTTCTGCTCAATGTCCACAAGCCGCTGCACACCGTCCTGCTTCGGGGCGGTTTGTGGGGCTTTTGTGTTCCCATGCCGGGGGTATTCGAGTATGGCTGCGGCCTTTTCTGTGGCTCTGGCGGCGTTCTGCTCCAAAACGGAAAGGACAGCGGTGCGGTCAAAGTCGTCGCCCAGCTTCCGGGCGGTAATGGGCTTTGTCCTGTCCGGCGTGAGATAGGACAGCCGCCCCCGGCTCTCCTTGACGGTCACGCCCTCCCGCAGCAGCAGAGAGGAAAAGTCCTCGAATGAGGTCGCCGCAGACAGCGCGGCGCGTATGGTCTGCCGCAGCTTCTCCTTGTTCGTTTCAAACTTGGTCTGCCGGGGCGTGATACCGCCTGCAATCATGGGGGCGTTCTGCTTGTCCAGCGCGGCCTGTCCCTTTTTCTGCGCCCAATACTCCCGGTCGGTCACGCGGTTCTTGCTGCCGTTCAAGAGGTCGATTTGGTAAAGCCCCTCCCGGTGGCACATCTCCATGACTTCGGACTTGAAGTAGCGCAAGGCAGCGTCGGTACAGCGGTGCTTGCAGCCGGCTTTTGTATCGGCTGGCCTGTCCATGTAGGGCAGGAACGGCACTTCCTCAATCCGCAGGCTGTTAATGACGATATGCACATGGATATTGCCGCTGTGGTTATGGCCGTCCGGGTGGGTGCATACAAGGCTTGGTGGCCGGGGAAATGCTCGGCGCAAAACTTCTCACCCAACGCCTGCGCCTGGTCTACGGTCAGGCCGTTGTCCGCTGCGTCCCGTGGGTCAAAGCTGATGATGTAGTGGTGGCTTTTCACATCTTCCCGCCGCTGGTTCTTTCCATAGCGGAGATTTGCCCGCATACAGGCAATGGCAAAATCCTCCCCGCCGCAGTTCAGCGTGGACAGCCGGTAGTCCTCGCGGGGGATAAGCTGCCGGATTCATCAAGGACGGGCTTCATGGTAAACTCGTCATGCTCAAAAAGCAGGTATTGTTCGGCGGCTCCGTAGTCGGCGTTTTTAGAGTTGATATGCTTGAGTGTTGCCAACCGCGTCACCTACTTTCTTGAGGACTTCATACTTGAGGGCGGCAAGGTCGGCTATGGCGGCGTGTACCTCGCCGGACAGCGCATTGTAAGGTGCGCCGTACTCGTTCAGATACCGGGCTATCTGGTTGAGGTTGCCGCCGATCCTGCCGTACTCGGCGGCCAACTTCCCGACAGCGGAAAGCAGTTCATCATTGACCGCCGACACATGGATTACGGGGCGTATGGTCGCCCGCCGTATCGCCTGCCGGAGAAATTCGGACTGGCTGATACCATAGGGCGCAAGCCGCGCTGTGAAGTCGGCGTATTCATCTTCGGACAGCCGGGTTTTCACAACGCGGCTGCGGTGGGGCGTGTTGTATTTCTTTCGCATGGTCGTGACCTCCTTTCTTGCCGCATGAGCGCGGCGGGGATAAGCGGCGTAAGCCGCAAAGCAGGGTTTGGGGAAGGCACTCCCCAACAAGTTTCCCGCGAGGGGCAAAACCGCAGAATTGCGGATTTTGGCACCGTGGTAGAAACTTGCTCTAAGTAAGCCGTAGATTTCCCCTTGCACTTACTACTCGTATAGCTGCCGCCTGTTTTGGCGGATTTCTGCAAAAATCTTACGGCGTGGGGCGATTTTTACCCGCAGTTCTTTCTTTCCGCTAAAGATACATTTCAAAGGCCGCCAGCTACCCGCTTGCCGGGAATTTTCTCAAATTTTCCTTTGCCTTAGAAATACAGAAAATGCAGATTTGGCTACCGCCGCAGAAAATTTTTTGTTTCCGGCTTCACCTACCTACTACGGATGACTTTGCGATTTTGCCAAACGGATAAAGAAAAAAGCAGCAAATCTTTTTCAGACTTACTGCTTTCGCTGGCCGCCGATGGGCGGTGGATATTCAGTTTTGAAAGTTCAGGTCAGGTTGGCCCGATGATGGATAGCACAATAAATTCCTGTTTTCCCTTTAAGGCATTGTGCATTTTTTCTATTTCTCTTGATGATTATTTTTTCATAATCAATCAATGTACCTATAACAATTCCAATCAACATTCCGATACCTGCACAAATAGAAATAGCAAAAAGATTTTGCAAAAACGCCCATGCCAACACACCTATGCAACCACCGACAATAAATCCTGTTAATAAGCCAATAGTTAAGTATTTATTACTTTTCATATTGCTATATCTCCCCTAAAAGTATATTTGTCGTTGGTTCTATTATACTATGACCTGCTTCCTTTAGGAATAGATGAATTGTAAACTGGCTGGAGTGAAACCGCTAATGACAGCCAGTGTTTGTTCTTTGTTTATCGGTCAAAGCGAAATTTGAACAGGGCGGCAATGAGCTGTTGCTTTATATGTTCCTCAACTTCGGCGTTGACTTTCCCGTGTACTTTGGAACAGTAGCGGATATATCCGGCATAGTGGGAAAGAATGGTGTCGATTGCGTCCGGGTCGCCCTCATGGGCTTTGACGATTGTTTCATAGGGGAGAAGTTTACTCATAGTCATTTCCCTCCATGAGCCGCCTTAACCGCTGCAAGGCAAGCCGGATATGCCGCCCCGCTGTGCTGCGTGTCCGGCCAATATGTACGCCGATCACTCGCTGCGGCTGGCGCAGGAAATAGTAACGAAAAATTTCTTCCTGCGTCTGCTCCGGCAAAAGGGCAAGGGCGGCGGCAAGTTCCGCATGGTACAGAACGGCGGTCTGGCCGCAGGCGGTAAAAAGATATTCTTCAAGCTGCTCCGGCTCGGCAAGCTGGACAAACTTCTCATTCATCAGATAGTCAAGGGAAACTTCCCGTTCCCACCTCCGGCGCAGCTTTAAGATTATATCTATGGCTGCGTGACGAATGACAATCTTGCAAAAGGCATTGAATGTGTACTGGATATGCACTTTGTAGGCTTCATCTTCGGTCATGGAAATTCCCCCTCTCTGAATAATAGTGCGGGGCGGCAGCACTCCTTGCTGTCGCCTTGATTGCCTACCAGCAAAGACGGGCGGGACTGTCAACGGCGGCGCGTATGCGCCGTTCATCTTGACCGTTGACTGGCTCGGCTGGCTTTGCTATTTCATTATCTCTTTCAATTATTGTCAAAGGAAATATAGATAGTTAAACTATCTGGTATGTAACTGATACTCAACCACTTATCTTCGTTTGATAAAAGTGTCCCAATCGAAACATAGTTTCCCTCTTCGATTTCCTCCGATACATTCTCAATTACGGAAAAACCTTCTTGGTTCAAAACCTCCATGTACTCGCTATAGTCGTCGTCGCTAATGCCGGTAAGGTTGACACTGCAATTTTCATGTTCTGTATCAAGTGTTGCCCATGCAACCGTACCGGGCGGAATAGGAAGCCCCTCTGTGTATTCATTAACAGGCCAGATACCCTTGTCAAGAGTGGTAATACTGTTAGATTGTATATTGCTCTCATTACCTGTGGGTGTAGACGAAATAGTTTGATTAGAACACGCGGCCAAAGAAATTATGAATATGATTGCCAATACAGAAATATACTTCTTCATAAGTTATCTCCTATTTTTGTGTATAGTTCGGATAATCAATAAAACAGCAATTACCGCTGCGGCAAACCCAACTGCCAAAATGATTTGTAAAACATCAAAGCCCAATGCACTCTCAATCTGGATATTTGTTGTTGCGTCTGCCTGTCCGATTGCGCCCTCTGGTGCTTTTCCTAATCGTGTGACAGCATATATCGAAAAGGCAACAACCGCAACAATAAGCGCAACAAGCGCAGAAATGATACCTTTCCTTTTTTTTGATGAGGCGTTATCAATACCAAACTGCTCTGCGGTGCTGTCTGCAAATTCTTTTGGTGTTCCTAAACGCTGGATAACCTGCTGTTCCGTTTCTCCATGCTCCAAAGCAGACGCGAAAACTTCATTCAAATCACGCACAACCTCTTTTTTCGCTTTATGTGGTAAGGATAGTTCCTTTTCAACTTGTTTAATATATTGTTCTTTCATTTCGATACCCTCGCTTGTTGATAACTTTCTATGAACCGTTATCGCAGTTCTCATAGCTTGACCAAAATAAGATTAGTTCATCAAGTATATTCCTGCCGTTATCAGTTAGAGAGTAATACTTTTTTGAACCGCCATTTGCCACAGCCGGAGCCAATCGACATTTAATTAGTTCTGCTTCCTGCAAACGATACAGAATAGGATAAATGGTTCCCTCTTTTGCATATCCCAAAACAGACGCACTGTTATTCAATTCGGATATAATTTCGTATCCATAAGTTTCTTTGCGTCCGATTAGGCATAAGAGTATCATTTCCAGAGAGCCTTTTTTGAATTGTTGGACATATCTGTTATTCATACTGTCGCCTCTCTTCAGCTTTGCTATTTAGTTTTACTAAGTAGCGACTATATTATATCTCTTTTGGGGTATCAAAGTCAATAGGCTTCACGGAAAAGTTACAAAATGTTGTACTTTCTGCATAGGGTAATAACGGAATAGCGGGGTACTGGCGGTCTATGTTTTGTTTTTAGTATCTTACTTCTTTATCGTACATGAGCATTGGCGCCGGGGTTGTCGTTGCCGTAACCTTCCAGCAGGTTGATAACGCCCCAGATACCGAGACCGGCACCGAGCGCGATAACGAGGGTCTGAAGAACGGTGATTGCCTGTTCAAAAAATGCCATATAGTTTGTTAGCCGGAATCTGATTAAAAAATAGGTTTGTCATGTTTCATAGGCATACAAAAGCCGGAACAATCTGCCGCCCGGTTTCCGGGGGGCATGATTCCGGCTGTCCTCCTTTTTCATTATTTTTTCTTGCGATTGTCCGCTTTGTACGCCAATGGCCCATAGAGGCAGGTGCGGCGAATAGATAAGATCACTCCCTTCTAAAGCGGAACGAAATTAAGCGCCCTTTGTGTCTACTTCATATACATCGCAGACCTCATTGGGCTTGAGTTTCAGCCTTGCGGACAAGAATGCTTCAATATCAAAAGCGTTCTTGTCATCCGCGTCGGCAGTGTACTTGAAATTGGGGTGCTTGGTGATGTCGTACTTATCCGAAAGGAAAGGACGCACACCGCGCAGCTGGAGGATACACTTGCTCCATCCATAACAGCAAGCTCATCCTGGCTCATCAGCTCTTTCCCCAATTTTTGATAGTTGAGTGAATGGGAGGTTTCCCTCCCACGGCTCTCTCCGGTGTTGTAGGTGTCGATGGTTTCCTTGCCCAGCACGGCAGCCAGCTCTTTGAGGGTAGTCGCTCTTTACCGCCCAGGAAGATGGATGTATCCATGTTACCGATGATGGTATCTGCGTTATCCTTATAGATCGCCTTGAGCTGACTCTGTGCCTGCAACACCAGACAGGCAGAGATCTCACGGCTTCGGATGGTGGCCACCAGCTTTTCCAGTTTCGGAATCTGCCCGATGTTAGCACACTCATCAATCAAACAGCGCACATGAACCGGAAGCCTGCCGCCATACACATCATCGGCCTTTTCACAAAGCAGGTTGAATAACTGGGTGTAGCACATGGAAATGAGAAAGTTAAAACTGTCATCCGTATCACTCATAATGAGGAACAGGGCCGTTTTTCTGTCTCCCAGCGTATCCAGTTCCAACTCATCGTAGGATGTAACCTCGCGCAGCTCCGCAATATCAAATACGGCCAGACGCGCACCGCAGGAAATCAAAATCGACTTAGCGGTTTTGCCGGCTGCCAGCTTATATTTCTTATACTGCCGCACTGCGAAGTGGTTTGGCTTTTCCGATTCCAGTGCATCAAACATCAGGTCTACGGGGTTTTTGAACTCCTCGTCATCCTCACGGACTTCCATGGCGTTGATGAACTCAATGAGGGTGGAGAAGTTTTGTTCCTCCACCGGAGCCTCATAATGGATATAGCCAATAAGCGCGCAGTACAACAAGGTTTCTGCTTTTACCCAGAAATCGTCTCCGGCCTTGCCTTCGCCTTTGGTATTGGCGATCAGCGTTGTTACCAGCTTCAAGATGTCCTTTTCGCTATGGATATAGGCGAAAGGGTTATAGTGCATGGACTTCTTGAAGTTGATGGTATTTAGGACCTTGATTCGGTACGGCTCATAAATGACCTTGCCGTGCTTATCCTTCATAGGCTTTCCGTCTTTCCCCAGCTTGGGTGCGCCCCTTTGGAGCATTTTTCCGCACTCCACCAAAATGGTTCCCTTCGGGTCTGTGACCACATAGGAACTGTGCATCTGCATCAGATTCGGTTTGAGCCAGAAGCGGGTCTTACCGGAACCGGAGCCGCCAATCACCAGCACATTTTTGTTTCTGGCGGTCTTTGGGTCCTTGGGGCGGCTGTTCATTGTCAGGCTCTCCGTTTTCGTCAGAATCACATTGTTCTGGAATACCGGGTCGATGTAGGGTGCAATGTCCTCATGGGTTCCCCAACGGGCGGAACCGTATTCCATGCCGTGCCTGTACTTCTTGGCGTTCTTGCTTTTCAGGTACACAGCCAGCCGCAGGCGCCGCCGCAGCACAGGCCCACCAGCAGGTCCAGCGGGTGCAGGCTGGGCCACCAGCTGGCCAGCGCCACCGGCAGCGTGGAGAAGAACGAGAGCATTTTTGCCGAAGCGTCCGCACCCACGGCCATCCGCCACGCTTCACCGAAGTTGGTGGAGAAAAGCCCCATCAGGATATACGGCAGATTCAGCAAAATGAGCTTTTTGATGTTCAGCTGCTTTTTCATCGTTCTAGCTCCTTCCGCTTGTTCCGGTCCACGACGGCGTGTTTTACCAGTTCTTTGAACTGGCTCAGCTTTGCCAGCACGGACGAGCGCTCGGATTTCTCCGCCTTTCTGACCTTTTTCCCGGTGTACTCGGTAAAAGCAGCGGTCAGGGCATCCGCGTCCCGACCCTTGAAAAAGATCAGGTACTTGGGTGGGGAGCTGCTGCGGTCCTTCTTCACCGCATAGTCCACGCCGTATTTCCGGGCGATCTTCTCAAACTCCTTGATGGAGGGGTCGGTGATCTCGATGTTGGAAACCCCTTGGTTTTGACCAATCAGCTGTTTCACCGTCTGCTTGCCCTGGGGCTTCACAGGCGCGTCACGGCTTCTCTGCTTTTGCAGCTTCTTTTCCTTGCGGTGGGCAAGGTACTTGCTGATGGCGGCTTTGAGCAGCCTGCCGGTGAACTTTGTTCCGCTGACAACCAGCGTTAAAGTCCTGTTTTCCACTTCTTCCTGCATTTTCATCGCCTCCTTTCCACAAAATGTGCAGGGGTGGTGCATTTATTTCTAAGGCGGGACCACCAGCCGCCGGAGAAGATATTTCTTCATGCTCCATCCCGCGGCTCTTTTTCTTTACCGGCTTCTTATCCGGCAGATTCCACGCTTCCCGAAACTCTGCCACACCTTTGGTGTCAAATGCCTTCAACTTCTCCAGATCAAAGGCAACAGCAGAATATTTCCCATAACCGGACTGCACCTGATAGGGAAGCACCTTCCCCAATTTGTTCTCTTTGATGAATCGCAGCAAGTCCTTGCTGATGTCACCGGAAATAAACGCCTCTCCGGGGTCCAGGGAATATCCCGGTAGGTTCACCGTCATATCTGCAAACGGCTCTGCTCCATCTTCTGTATGGGTAATCATGCCGATATAAAGCCGCTGATTATTCGCATACATCCCAAGTTGCAGCGATATGGTTTCTTCCCCATATTCCCACTTGAAGTGGACTTTCTTTTCCTCATTCATATCAGATTCCTCCTATCGTATCTGTTCTTTGTGGTCATAAAACAAATCTCCATTTCTGACCTTTGCATGGCTGAGAATCTTGATCTGCCCCTTTGCCTGACTGTCCAGAGCTTTTTCATAGCCTATATCTGACAAAAACAGGCGGGTTCGTTCTCCTTTCCAGCCCACCGGGGAGTCATTCGTCAGCACATCAAAAATAATCATGTGCCGGGTGTTCTCCGCAAATCGCTGAAGATCCATGTAGTCATGGCCGTGATAGTTCTGCGCCCCGGCTTTCTGACGCATTTCCTCCATCAGCTGACCGATTGTTTTTCCTTCCTGCATAAAACCCACTTCCTTTCTGTTCTTATAAGACCAGCAAGATCATCTCCCGCAGCTGAGCAAAATAGAGCTTGCCCTGGGGCGTGACCAGCGTGTAGGAACCGGTATGACCGTGGTTGCAGTAGTCTTTGACGCAAAACAGCCCTGCATTTTTCACATTGGCATAAGGCAGCACATTGCCGGATGCCGTGCGGTACACAAACCGCCGTTCTATCAGAAACCGAACAAACCGGCGCTCCGGGACATCCAACTCTTTGGCGGTAGTCCTGAGATTGGTGCTGTGCTTTAAGTCGATGAACAGGTCATAGAAAGCGGCTTTGCCTCCAGCTGTGCATTTTCCTTACGCAGAGAAATATTCGCTTCACGCTCAGCCAACAAGTCTGAGCAGAGCTTCATCAGAGCTTCCGGGGAAGTGGCAACCTCCCACAACTTCTCTTTTGTGAGATAGGCTCCGTGCTTACGAATGGTAGGCAGAACCTCATCGACACCCACCGTTCAAACCGTTCTGCCGATGGCAATTTGCTGTGAACGATCAGGCGGTACAAATCTCCTTCGGGGATAAAAGTCATGCTGATTTTGCGGTCGGGGCTTTGTGGGTGGGGTGCGTCGCGTTTCACGACACACCTACAATGGCGGATAATTGCATCGCGGGGATTACTGTACCCCAGCGCAGCGGCCACATCCGTTCCGCAGAACAGGTATTTGCCGTTTTCTTCGATGACCCGGATACTGCCAAACTCCGGGTTTTTGAAAATTTCCATCTGGTTCATGTCGTGCCTCCTTTGGCATGATAAAAGGCGGCCTTTACCAGCGCCTGCGTGCATATCGTGGTTGACCAATGAAGTGAAGTGATTGTTCATGGTGGTAGGCGCATTGAACAGCACTGCAAGCAGGTACTGCTTCATGTTGCGTACCTGGGTGGTATTCTTTTGCAGACAGTCCATGACAAACTCGATGTGGGAGCTGTCCAGTTTCAAAAAACGGGAACGCACGATTTCGTGAGGGAAGTCTGCCCCAGAGATCCGGGTGGTCTTTCGTTTGGCACAGACCGTTTCGACCAACAGCTCTACGATCTCATTCAGGTCATCCAGGTAGAGAGGATAACGCTGCTTCAAGCAGTCATACTCGATATTCTCCAAAATCAACTCCCGATAATTTTCTATCTCTGTGACAGACATCGCATCCCTTCCTTTCCGTTCCGGCGGTCTTGCCGCCGCTGTTTCCCGGAAGGGAATGGAATCGGTACTTGATCCATAAGTAATTGATTTTTCTGTATTTGATTTCTCTATATTTAATTCTGCGGGCTTTTCCATATCCGGTCTTACCATATCCGGGTTTTCCGTATCTGGTGAAGCCGTATCCGGCTGGGACATATCTGGCTGGGGCTGTTCATAGATGACATACTCGGTATCTGTAATCCGCCCACTTTTATCGCGTCTCTGATGGCGCACGATATATCCGGCTCCTTCCAGTTCACGCAGGGCAGCACCGATGGCATCCACGCCTTCCTTACATATCTTTGCAAGGCCACGGGTAGTGTAATTCCAGTCCTCTGGCAAAGACAGCATCATGGAAAGCAGCCCCTTGGCTTTTAACGACAGATTTGCATTTCGTAAATGATGATTGCTCATCACGGTATAATCACGGGTCCGTTCAATGCGAAAAACGGCCATCGACCTCACTCCTTCCGAATTTTGGGTACAAAAAACCGCAATCCTCATTTCAAAGAATTGCGGTGTTCAGCGCTTTTCAAATTTTCTTGCATAGAACCAAAACAGCGGCTTTTGGGGACGCGCCTCTGTAAATGGCTCCTCCTGGGCGAAAGGAAGTGTTTGCATCACGCGGTCAATATCCGTTGAATCCATGTCATGCTGAGATCTGCAATCTTCCCGGATTGCTTCTTGAATTTCCTTTACCGTACACATAGTCATTCCTTTCCTTTCGTTGTATGGGTTTATGAGCGGCGGCGTTTTCCCGGTTTGAAATCGAGGATATGTCCCTCAATCACACGAGCGTAACGCTTGATTTTGATCTCCCGGCGCTGTTGGCTTTGCAGGGCGGTCTGATACCCGTCCTCAGTCAAAAACAACCGCATTTCATCTCCGCGGCTGCCGTAAGCAGTGCTGGGACGCAGGACGGAAAACTCGATCATCCAGCGGGTATTATCCCAAAACCTCTCTACGGCGAGAATGTTGTGTCCTTTCAGCTCACGGGCTGAAATATCCCTCATAGGCGGCTCCTTTCATCGTTCCTGGTCTCTCTGACGCTTTTTCTGCCATGCCTCCAGCAGCTTGATGATGGTTTCCTGCATCCGCTGGGGCGTGTAGCTTTTGGGGAAATACTTCCGCAAAGTGTCAGAGGTAAATGTCACTCGGTCCAGATCACTTTTCTTTTCCTCACCCATGATGACACGCATCATATCGAGGGTCAGATGCCCCTCTTGGCTGTATTTCTTGAGCCGCTGGGCTTGGGAAAGAGAAGGGGTAGCCTGTTCACTGTCCATCGCGTCCAGCAGGTCTACCTGTTCCTCCTTTTTGAGAAAGGACAACTCATAGGCAGGGTTCAGGGCAATCTTCTTTTCATCCACCATATCCATCAATTCAGGAATCAGCTCTGTCAGACGGATAAATCTCTTAATCTGTGATTTGCTATCTGGACTGTTCTCCGCGATTTTTTCTGCCGCAGTCAACTTCGGCCCAACTTGGGCCGAAGTTAAATCCGTCCTGGCTCCTTGGTGCTTAATGGCATCCAGCTTCATTTTATAAGCAAATGCTCTTTCACTGGGGAGCAGGCTTTCTCGTTGTAAATTGCTGTCAACCATAATGATTGTAGCGGCATCATCATCCAAATCCCGAACAATGACCGGCATGGTCTCCTTTTCTGCCAGTTCACTGGCTCTGTGCCGCCTGTGTCCGGCTACCAGCTCATAACCGCCCTCCGGGTCCGGTCGGGCAATGGCCGGAACCAGAACGCCATACTGCTTGATACTGTCAGCGGTCTCCATCATGGCTTCGTCATCCTTGACTTTGAATGGATGGTTCCTAAAGGGATGCAGTTCAGACAGCGGAAGTTCCTGAATCTTTTCCAGCTTTGCATCCTGGCGCCTTCTTCGGTGGAAAACAGATCATCTACCGAGGCCAGCTCTATTTTTTTCGCGCTGCTTTTCAAGTTTCAACACCTCCTTCGTCAGATTTTTGTAGCCCTCTGCCACCTTGCCACTGGGATCATGGGCAAAAATGCTTTTTCCCTCGGCGCTGATTTCCTTAGCCCGAACAGAATGGGGGATCTCTGTGCCGAATACTTTGATCTTGCTGCCATAGGTCTCCCGCAGGAGCGCGGAGATCTCTTTGGCAAAGTTGGTTCGGCTGTCCACCATCGTCAGCAGGATACCGTCTATCTGGAGCTTGGGGTTGATCTGCCGCTTTACCTTGTTTACCGTGGAGAGCAGCTGTTCCAGCCCTTTGGCGGGCAGATACTCTGCCTGCACGGGAATTATGATCCTGTTCGCAGCCGCCAGCGCATTGACCGTAAGCATTCCCAACGAGGCTGACAGTCAATCAGGATATGGGAATATTGTCCCTTCAGTGTGTCCAGATATTGCCGTAAAATCGTTTCACGGCTCATGGCGTTTACCAAAGAAACCTCCATACCGGAAAGCTGAATATCCGCAGGCATCAGGTCAACGCCTTCTGCATGATGCAGAATACCTTCTCCGGGGCGTATAGGCTGATCCATCAGAATTTTGCCCATTGCATCCGACAGTGTAAATGGCAGCTTGTCTGGTTGCGGATTTCCCAAGCTGATTGTCAGGCTTCCTTGCGGGTCCCCGTCGATCAGAAGCACTTTCTTTCCGGCCTGTGCCAGACCTATTCCCAAGTTCGCACAGGTTGTTGTTTTGCCAACGCCGCCTTTCTGGTTGGCGATGGCGATGATTTGTGTGTTCATGACTTCACCTCATTTCTGATTGTTGCTGTTGTTTCTGGAAATAGAAAAAGCCGCCACTTCAAAATTAACAGTGAAGTGACGGCTCTTTCTATCGCCGGAATACGAGTTCCTGAAATGAAAAAAGCACCCAGCATTTATACTGTGTGCTACATCAAATTCATATTCAATTATTCAAATTAGCTCAAACTATGCCAAACTGCCACAGCCAAAAAACGAGGGGAAGGAGGGCTGAAAAGCCCCCCAAAAATCGGCTCTCGGTTAACCACTTTGGGAACCACTTCCCCCTCTTTTTGCCCTCTTTTTAGCCAGTTAACCACTTGCGGACCACTAAAAATTGGATGAAATCGGCTCTCGTTTTGCCAAATTTGGTCAAACCATATCAGCCCGTTTAGATATAGCAAAAGCCCGGAAAACCTTGATTTTCCGGGCTTTTTGAACCATTTTGATATAGTCTGAGCAGTCGATTATCGCTTGCTGAACTGCGGAGCACGACGTGCTGCTTTGAGACCGTACTTCTTACGTTCTTTCATACGTGGATCACGTGTAAGGAATCCAGCTTTCTTAAGAACTGGTCTGTAATCAGCATCAGCCTCAAGAAGTGCTCTTGCAACACCGTGACGGATTGCTCCAGCCTGTCCTGTGTATCCACCACCCTTAACATTAACGATTACATCGAATTTTCCTTCTGTGTCTGTTGCAGCTAATGGCTGGCGAACAACAACCTTTAATGTCTCAAGTCCGAAATACTCATCGATATCTCTTTTATTGATAGTAATTTTACCTGTTCCTGGTACTAAATATACTCTAGCAACAGATTTTTTTCTTCTACCTGTTCCGTAAAATTTTGCAGTAGCCATTGTAAAATCCTCCTTTTAACCTTTCTTAGAATTTCAGTTCAACTGGTTTCTGAGCCTGCTGAGCGTGCTCTGGTCCAGCGTATACGTGAAGTTTCTTGATCATAGATCTTCCTAAAGGTCCCTTTGGAAGCATTCCTTTAACAGCAAGTTCGATAACCTTCTCTGGTTTCTTAGCCATCATCTCTGCTAATGTAGTTTCTTTCATTCCACCTACATATTCAGAGTGATTGTAATAAATCTTCTGATTCAGTTTCTTACCTGTTACATTAATCTTTTCTGCATTAACAACGATTACATAATCGCCTGTATCAACGTGTGGTGTAAACTCCGGTTTGTTCTTTCCTCTTAAAACCTTAGCAACTTCTGATGCTAAACGTCCTAATGTATATTCCGAAGCGTCAACTACATACCATTTTCTTTCAATCTTATCTGGATTAGCCATATAAGTTTTCATTGTGGTTTACCTCCTGTGAATCATTAACATTTTCATGATAATATATCAGAATCAGCAAGATTCCGGGGCTTTGGCCTCTTACTGTTTCTCCTTTTGTCATACTTGCTTATTATATTATACTGTACCGTGTGTGTCAACTGTTTTTTGACATATTTTCCTTATATTTTTACTTATTTTCGTTGATCAAATGTACTTTTCCCGAGAATCTTCCCGTACATTTTTCATACTAAAATTTTAAATACTGTACACTATATGGTTTCAGTTCAAGCTGACCATTCATCGTAACCGTTTCCCCGGTCAGCAGATCTGCTGCCGTTCCATTCAGTTCTCCTGCATTGGCAGTGTATGGATAATCCGCAGCATTGATTGCAACGATCACTCGTTCTTTCTCTGAGCAGCGCTCGAATACCAGCTGATGATTCTGGATCACTACATTCTTATAAGCACCATTGCAAAGTGCATCACTTTCCTGGCGTACACGAATCAGTTTCTTAATAAACTCTGTCAGCTCATTTGGCTTCGGCTCTTCAAAACAAGGACGAAGCGCATAATCATTATCCGGTGCTTTCTCGCCCGGCTCTGCCCATTCACTTCCATAATACAGACACGGAATTCCCGGCATCCCCATGAGCAGTCCGTATGCCAGCGGAATATGCTTTTTATTGGTCAGGATACTTGCCAGTCTGGTAACATCATGATTATCCACGAATGTCATCAGATGCTTTCCTCTGTAAATACACCACTGGTCGCTTCCGAACTGACGATGCAGGGAATGTGCGATCTCGAACATATTCATGCAATTAAAGCTGGAATATAATCCCTTGTAACACTCATAGTTCGTACAACTGTGAAGCATCTCATCATTGACAATGATATTATAATCTCCGAATAATACTTCACCAATCAGCGCAAAGTCCGGTTTTAATTCCTGTGTATAAGAGCGGAGACGTCTCATGAAATTGTGATCCAGACTATAAGCCACATCCAGACGGAGACCGTCGATATCAAATTCGTCAATCCAGTATTTTACACATTCCATCAGATAATCTACGACTGCCGGATTCTGAAGATTTAATTTGACCAGTTCAAAATGACCTTCCCATCCTTCATACCAGAAACCGTCATCGTAACAGCTGTTTCCGTCAAAACTGATGTGGAACCAGTCCTTGTATGGGGAATCCCATTTCTTCTCCTGTACATCTTTAAATGCCCAGAAGCCTCGTCCCACATGGTTAAATACACCATCCAGTACAATTTTTACGTTATGTTTATGCAGATCTTCACAGACCTCTTTAAAATCTTCATTCGTTCCAAGCCTGCAGTCGATCGTCTTAAAATCTCTTGTATCATATCCATGATTGTCCGATTCAAAGATCGGATTTAACAGAATTGAATCTACTCCTAATGTCTGAAGATACTCAGACCAGTCCATAAGTTTGCGGATACGAGGAACACACACACCGTCATTGTGCACCGGTGCCCCACAGAATCCGATCGGATAAATCTGATAAAAAATACTATTGTAAGCCCACATTACTCATCCATCCTTCTGTGTCTGCCATAAACTATGCTCCGGCAGATCACTCACTGTTCCATTATACCACATTTCGTTCTTTAAAGACACAAAAGACACTGCTACTGGCAGTGCCTCTTGCATACTTCCCTATCTGAAAAACCTGCCGCTGGCAGGTTATTTCCTGTTATATATAATTTTCTCTCCCCGCATGAATATGTAGAACCATACAAACAGCAGCACACCTTTCAGAATACTCGAAATCGTAATACTCCACCAGATCCCGTTCAGCGCAAGTGTTGTATGAACCAGTATCAGCGCAAGCGGAATCCTGAGCGCCGTAAATACAATACTGATCACAGATGGCGGCACGGTCTTTCCATACCCCGAAAATGCACCTGCCGTCGTAATCTCAAGACTCATAAAAAGCTGCGATACACCAAGGATCCGAAGATAATCCACTCCAAGCGGAATTACATCTTTTTCTGTAATAAAAATCCGGAATACCGGAGCCGGACAGCATATTAATAATAGCGTACAGAAAATCCCCCATACAAATACTACTTTTAATGCGCTGACATATCCCTGATAGATCCGTCTCTTCTTACCTGCACCATGGTTCTGCGATGTAAATGAATTCACCGCTGCTGCAAAACCATCCGCTGTCATCCACGAAATTGATTCTATCTGTGAACCAACTTTCTGGACAGCCACCGCCGCATCTCCATATCCCGCGACCAGACGTGCAATGATCATCGATATTCCGGTAAACAGCATACTCTGAACAGACGTTGGAAAACCGATTCTGACAATTCCTTTCAGATGATGCAGATCCGGCTTCTTCAGATATCTTACATATTGAAAAAGTACGGTATCCTTCATCGCAAATATAAAAAACATAACTGTAACGATCATCTGCGCGATTACCGTAGCAATTGCTGCACCTGTCACTCGAAGAACCGGAAATGGTCCGATTCCAAAAATCAGAACCGGATCCAGGATGATATTAACAACCAGTCCGGTCGTTGTTGCCAGAAATACCGGCCTGCTGTTACCGATTGCCGTAAATAATCCGGTATACGTCTGATTTAAAAAGGAAAACAAGACAAGACCGCAAGTAATTTCAAGATAATATATGGCATCCCGGATCACCTGTGCCTGATTCAGATGGAAAAAATGAATCAGTGGTTTTGCCCCTAATATACAGACAAGTCCATAAACAATCCCCAAAGTCAACGTAAGCTGTAACGCGTTGGATGCATATTCTGCGGCCTCTTCACTATTAGATGCCCCAAGTGCATGTCCGACATTAACCTGCCCTCCCATTTTTGCAAGCGCGGCAAGTCCGTTGGAAAGCCACATATACATTCCTGCTGCCCCAACAGACGCTACCGCCGAACTTCCGATACGGCCGATCCAGATCATGTCGGTCATATTGTACGCCATCTGGATCAATGACGTCGCCATGATCGGGACAGCCAGTCTGGTAAGAGATGATAATACAGGTCCGTTTACCAAATCAATTTTCTTTTGCATGATTGGCTATACTCTTTTCAATACTTTCACGATCTCGCCCATATACATCGTATGATAATCCTTATCCGGATACCATTTCTCATCATTTTCCTTAACATCGAAACATTCCGGTTTCATATCCTGTGTATACTGAGTCTTGCATACGAAGATCAGATCTGCTTCTTCAACTGCAGTTGTTCCGTCTACCGCATATGGATGAAGGCCTGCTTCTTTCCATTTATCTTCTACGTCTTTTCCTGATACAGATCCGCATACGCTTAATGCTTTTCTGTAATCTTCTGACAGGAAAGAAAGCGTGTACATACCGGTCTCATCCATGAATTTCTTCGTGTATCTCTGTGGGCGGATATATGCAGTTGCGATATTCTTTCCCCACATGATTCCGACACCACCCCAGCTTGCTGTCATGGTGTTACTCTTTTTTTCATCTCCTGCTGTTACCAGCATCCACTCTTTTGAAATCTTTGTGAATGGGTTAAATTCCAGACTTTCAATTGCTACTTCTTTAAATGCCATTTCCATATCCTCCTTATCGTCTTTATGTACTCTCACAAAATTAAGTATGAAACAGTACCAAGAGTACATCTTTGCTTTTAGAATTACAGACAGTGAGTATTCACTGCCTGCAATTTTACTGTATTCTTTTATAATTATACTACTTTACTAACACTTTACGGAAGTTTTTCTTACCCTTTTTCAGGACTACGCCGTCTCCGCTTAATGCTTCTCCTGCAAATGTCTGGAATACATCTGTAACCTTCTCACCATCTACAGATACTCCGCCCTGCTGCACTGCACGGCGTGCTTCTGACTTGGAAGCTGTCAGTCCTGATTTTACTAACATCGTCAGAATATCGATATTTCCATCTGCAAGGTCTTCTTCTGTCAGTTCTGTCTTTGGCATATCTGCTGCTGCACCTGTTGAGAATAATGCTTTTGCTGCCTCCTGTGCTTTCTGAGCTTCTTCTTCGCCGTGAACCAGTTTTGTGAGTTCGAATGCAAGAATCTCTTTTGCTGTGTTAAGCTGTGCTCCTTCCCAGCTGTCCATCTTGTCGATCTCTTCTAACGGAAGGAATGTCAGCATACGGATACATTTTAATACATCTGCATCTGCGACATTTCTCCAGTACTGATAGAATTCGAATGGAGATGTCTTGTTCGGATCAAGCCATACAGCACCACTCTGTGTCTTACCCATCTTTTTACCTTCTGAATTCAGAAGCAGTGTGATCGTCATAGCAGAAGCGTCTTTTCCGAGTTTACGACGGATCAGTTCTGTACCTGCAAGCATGTTGCTCCACTGATCGTCCCCGCCAAACTCAAGGTTACATCCGTATTTCTGGTATAACTCATAGAAGTCATATGCCTGCATGATCATGTAGTTGAACTCAAGAAAGCTGAGTCCTTTTTCCATTCTCTGCTTGTAGCACTCTGCTGTCAGCATACGGTTAACGGAGAAATGTGCTCCGACTTCACGTAATACTTCGATGTAGTTCAGTCCCATCAGCCAGTCAGCGTTATTAACCATCAATGCTTTTCCATCTGAGAAATCGATAAATCGACTCATCTGTTTCTTAAAGCAGTCACAGTTGTGCTGGATTGTCTCCGGTGTCATCATCTGACGCATATCTGTTCTTCCGGATGGATCACCAATCATAGCTGTTCCTCCACCGATCAGTGCGATTGGTTTGTTTCCTGCTTCCTGCAGACGTTTCATCAGGCACAGTGCCATGAAATGTCCTACGTGAAGGCTGTCTGCTGTCGGGTCAAATCCGATGTAAAATGTAGCCTTTCCATTGTTGACCAAGTCTTTGATCCTGTCTTCGTCTGTTACCTGTGCGATCAGCCTCTTGCAACGAGTTCTTCATAAATTCCCATTTTAAGATTCTCCTTTTATTTATCATAATTGATTGTTTACAGATTTCTTACACATAATAATACAAAAGTCCTTACCCAACATTACATTGGATAAGGACGATATTAACCGTGGTACCACCTTAATTCACTGATCACTTACGCTTTCAGCCTCATTCAGTCTGCGTGTTCACAGACCTTTGCACGATAACGTGTGCCTGACGTCACAGCCTACTTCCGGAAATACTTGTGAAATTAATATTCCACATTTTCATCCGTTTCGGTGTGCGGCTCCAAGATGTATTCGTTCTTCACTCTTTCATGCGCCTCTCATCAACCGGCAGCTTTCTGTATGGGTGTGTGGATCACTACTTCTTCTTTTCTAAGCCTTTGTGATATCTGTATATTATTTTTCTGTCTGTGTTAAAGACTAACTGATTTCGAGTATTTTGTCAATATGCTTTCGCTAATTATCTGCCAAAAAACCGCATCAACTCTCCGGCAATAATTTCATTCCCACCTTCCGTCAGATGAATACCATCTGTCGTGATATTTTCATATCCGGCTCTTCCTGCTGCCGATATCATAAGATCCTGTAATTCCAGAAATTCCACATGATATCTTTCTGCAATTCTTTTCTCAATTGCTTCTGCCTGTCTGATTCCCGGAATCCAGTTCGCATACTTTCTTGGATAAGTAAAGATAAATGGTGCCATACAGATAATTCTTGCACGGGTTCTCTCCGTAAGTTCTCTTAGAACGGATTCATAGCCTGCTTCAAATTCCTGTTCTTCCAGACTTTTTCCTGTATTCATCATGACTCCGACATCATTACATCCGATCAGCAGGCTCACAATATCCGGCTGTCTTAAAATGCAGTCATGCTCTAACATACGCTTTACACCCTGGATTGTGAAACCGTCATGTCCACAATTCACAATGTCGTACTTTTTCCCTCCGCCGGTACTGTGATTCAGTTTTTTATCCACCATATCCACATAACCGTTCCCCAGTGGATTTTCAGAAAAGCAGTGCTCTGCGTCTGTAATGCTGTCACCTAAAAATATAATTTTCTTCATTTTTCCTATCTATTTTCCGTATTCGATTACATACGTTAATGCAAATCCACGAATTCTATTATAGCTCCCGGCCATCCTTAATTACCATTTTAAGATCCAGATTCCCATCTAATAATACGATATTCGCTTTTTTTCCCGGTGCGATCGAACCATATGTATCTTCAATTCCAAGACTCTTGGCCGGATTGATCGTTGCACATGCTACAGCCGTCTCAAGCGGGATCTCCATCTTCTTAACTACCGTACGCATGCAGTCTGCAAGGTTTGTAACAGATCCTGCAAGTGCTCCATCGGATACCAGTGTTGCATGATTACCGACTACTTTTACATCCAATCCACCAAGTGTATACTGTCCGTCCGGCATTCCGGTCGCACGCATACTGTCACTGATCAGGATCATACGGTCTGCTCCCATCATCTTGAACGCTGCTCTCACCATCGATGGTGGATATGTACACCGTCACAGATAATCTCTGCCATTACATGTGCACTGTCGGACACTGCTCCTACAACACCCGGTTCACGGTGAGTGAATGCAGGCATTCGCATTAAA
>ENA-OQAA01000733-OQAA01000733.1-human-gut-metagenome-genome-assembly--contig:-NODE-733-length-20937-cov-3.355454_pt1 | contig 20937 bp, 23 predicted proteins | sample MGYA00242489_ERZ504515 | MGnify/ENA primary metagenome ERZ504515 (study PRJEB26092, sample SAMD00036237) | human gut metagenome | host: Homo sapiens | study: EMG produced TPA metagenomics assembly of... | reverse complement strand
TTGTTGTTATAAGAAACTGTTTTTTGTATCTACTTACAGATGCATTTTTAAATACATACCTTCGTATTTTGCTTTTATAGATAGTATATATTATGCACATATCCTCATCCAAATTGGTAACAACATGCTCTGGATATCCATCTTTATTAATATCCATATCATACATATAGCAATCGCTACCAAGCTTATAACTCTTACTATATTTACCATAGTAAATAGCATTAAACAGTTTCTGAGAAGCTTTCTTACGCTGGTTGTAAGTTGTTCCAGCACTTACCGGTACAGCCATAGCAAAACACAAAATAACAGAGATTAATAATACAAACAATCTTTTTTTCCTTGACATAATAGCATCCTCCTTGTATAAAAGTTTTTAGACAAAAAAGTATACACTTCTCTGACCTGATAACATATACCTTTACAACATATGCTTAAAATCCAATAATTAAATACTGTCACTCTTCAGGATATAAATAAAAATAGTCTCCAAATCTTGGAATAAATGTTTCAATGTACTCTTCCTCTCCATTAATATACGGAGCTAAGCTCATACAGAATGTTTCTGACTGAATTTGAGATACATTACTTGGAAATGCAGTACCAAGTTCAACTAATTCCTTGCCTTGCCATATAAATTTGTAAGTATAGTAGCGACCATCCGGATCATACTCCATAGTTATATATGAATCATCTCCAGCTAATCCACCTGTAATTTTATATTTCCCTGAAAAATCAGCTGCCCTTAAATATATATCATATGCCGATGAGTTTTTATGGAAAATCTGATAATCTCCTGTATCGGGATCTGTAAACGTCAGTGTATCAACTGTATCATCAGTTACATCCGAGCAAGTCATTTCAAGAACTTTTGTTCTTCCACTTTGATATATATCATATGTATCATCAGTTTCAAAGTCCATTTCTGCCATAAGTATAATATCATCACTCAAAATAATATCATAAAACCTATTGTATAAATCAATAACAGTTATCGTTGTCCCATCATCCGCAATATATTCTCCCTCTGGATGTATATCTCCCCATAAATGAGTTGGTCCCTCCCAAGCAGAACTAACAGAAAACTTCTCCAGGCAAATTTGTATACTGGAATCTGAATAAATAAACCTACTACTATTTTCATCAAATGCTAAAAAAGCTCCATTATCATCTACCCATTTTTCCCCATCCGAATCAAAATACAATTCTACAGGATGTTCATTTGACGCATATAAATCATCCCCAAGTAAACTCTGCATAGAAACAAAAATGCTATCGCTTTCTCCTGGATATATGCAAATATAAAGCGTATCTCCCAGTCCCGAACCATAATATAGTTCTGACTCTTCACACGATGGTATAGTATAATAAAAACCATATGGGTCTCTAATATCTCCTAATAGTCTCTTCTTTGTTTCATTATACCAATCATCAGAAGTATCACTTTCCGATTCTGCCAGACTAGCAGTATAAGTATCAAACGCCTCTACATTTTTCATCGGAATAAACATCCCAGAAATCAGTAAACATATACCCAATACTGTTTCTATTGCTTTTTTTCTCATAAGCCCCTCCTTTGTCATCCTTCTAACAACGAATAATCATTTGCATACGCGGTCATTATTTCATTCGGATATGTGATATAATTCTCATCATAATTTATGCTGTCCGATAAAATCAATTCTTCCTCTAGCTCTGAACCATTCTTTGTGATTCGTGTAACCTCTTCTAAGCCTTGATTTCCCCAGACTGCATAAATTCCATTGCCATCCGGAGCTTCGTATAACACAACCGGTCTGGCAAATGATCCAATTCCAAGTCCCAACCCATAGTCATTCACACAATATACATCATTAATCCAATCTGCATTACATGTACCTTCTGAAAGAATCAGCTCTTTTACACCATCATTGTCAAGATCAAACAGAGTATATTTGCAAGACTCTCCATAATGTTTATATGCATCTTCAAGTATATACTGGAATGCTGCACGATAATTCACAGTATTTCCTGATGATTCAAGTACACATGAATATGTTTCCGAACTAATACTTGGAATTTTAATTTGTATATCAGAACCATTCAATATGTAATCCGAATAATCCATTATAAAATCAGCTGACACTATTCTATATCCAAGATTCCCAGTACAAATTGCAGTTGAAGAACTTGTATCAATGCTTGTTCCATTTACAGATATATCATAAGAAAATAATTCGCTTTCTTTATCATATTTCAAATTTATAGTAGCATTAAGATCTTTAATACTATATGTACCAGAATATATATCTTGATTCAATGCTCCATCAAATAATCTTCTGAACGTTTTAGATAATATTCATTTTCATCTTCACCTAACAACGAATATACGCGAATGGCAGTTGCAATTCTATTTTCATCTAAATCTACTCCATCAATATAATACTCCGTACCATCTATATTAATCGTGAAATCATTATAAATATATTCGCCAAGTGTCTGTTTTTCTCCAATTACGGTGGTTGTCCCATCTTTCGTTTCTAACATGACGCAATAGTATTTCGTATTATATAAGTTGTATATATACACCGTCAAACCATTATTCATCCCAACTTCTGACACAAAGGCTCCTTCAAGCATAGGATCTTGATAGCTATATTGTTGGTGCGAGCTGTCATACAAAGCAGCACTTTCTGATGTAATTTCTTCTAAGCAAACTCTAATTTTGTCGTTCGTAAAAACATACTTACCTAAAGCAGAATCGTATTCCAACAAAATATTGCCTTTGCCTTCCCATCTTTCTTTTTCTGAATTATATTTTACTTGTATCGTATCGTCTAAGCTATCATTTATAGCTGCTGTAATATCAATAATCGCATAATTTTCCTTGTTATCCAAAGATTTTGATATTACAAATATAATGCTGTCGTGATGTTTTTCTCCCCAGTAATCATCCATATCCTCGCATTTAGGTGTTGTATAGTATACACCGTAAGGATTAGAGATTTTCTCCGCTATATTCTCTTCAGATTTTTTCCCAAATCCCTGTATAGCCTTTAATCCTGTTTCTGGTTCATTGTCCTGTGCCTCCTGTATTTCATCTGGCTGTTCATAATCATTGGGTTCTGAATAACTTTCATCATCATTATCATTTGATTCTGCAAAATTTTTCACACTGGTATCTGATTCTGCAAAACTGTTTTCTGTATAATCGTTACTATTCGTATACGATTCATCACTTGAGCTATCCTCATCATAAGCCAAACTATTAGCACTAACAGCTACATATGCCATATTTCCACATAACGCAAAACCACACAGACTAAGACAAGTCCACTTTATTCCCCATATAAGAAATCTTTTCATTTATTCCCTCCATTTTTCAACCATTTACATCATTTTTTTATGGCAAACAATTAAGTATTCGCTCCTTAATCTTCTTCCATACACCCCCAATCTTTATATCCTTATCAAATTTTCTATGTACAGTTGAAATATTCCATAGTAATTCCACTCCCTTAGGTATCATCACCCAATCTTTCACTTTATACGCCCAACGTAAGCAAACCAACAAAAAGTCTACATAAAACTCGACACTCGTCCAATCTGGAGCCCCCTCGAAAAGTTCAAGAACTTCTCCTGCATATCTTAAACAAAGAATCCCACATAAAATTTCAACAACCGGATACAGCCAGCTTAATGCATTCTCTAAATCGCTCAAAATTGTTCTACTAATACCAAATGTTCGCATTTCAGTGTTCCCAGCGTATTTTTCTATAAGCCATTCTCGAGCTTTCGTTAGCCCTGCACATATAACAACATAAAATACAAAACTTCCCCCAGAATCCATCCAATATCTTCGGAATACCAGTTGCAAGCATTTGCCATGTAAAAATTAGTTCTGCAATACTTAGCCCAATTACAGTAGGAATCAAAAATTGCATTAGAAAATGTTCATATGGTGGTATCTCTAAATTTTCAATATCGCAATGCACATTCCCTGCTTTACTACTATTTTGCGATTTATCCTTATTAATCAATATGCACCCACATTCAGAACAATAGCGTTTATCTTCAGAATAATATTTATTACATTTTTCACAATACTTCATATTTTACTTATCCTTTGCCAAATATTTTTCAATATCTGTGTTATCCAATTTCAATATATCTTGAACAGTTAAATCCATAGACGATATATCAGTTCTGAATTTATCCACATCGTCTAACAAAATTTCACTTAGTCCATATGTATTCAGATAATCTTTCAACTCATCTGATATGTAATATGTATCTCCATCAGACATAAGAGTATATTCATCCTTTCCAACATCATACATTAAAATAGATATATTGCCTTCCGAAGTATCGACGTCAAGATATATATTTATCTGATTTTTATTAAAAATATATGCAAATGTTCCATCATTTCCGAGATTATCCGTATCAAACCAGCCTGAAAGACATTCTTGTATTTCTGGCTCTGTAATTCGTACCGAAACATTTTCATCCGAATATTTAATTTTCCATTTGTCTCCGTTGCAAAAACTATATATTGTGCCATCCCACTGCTCAAAATATTCAGATTGCAATGGTGCATTTTCCTTGAGCTCGGTGATTATATCAATCTTTTCCTGACTGAGCTTATTTTTATTATGACTTCTGGAAACAGCATAACCAACAACACATAATGCAGCTACAGCAATAACAACATTTCTTATCAAATGAGATTGCTTTTTAGGAACACCTGGATTTTCAATAACTGCCCCCTTTGGGTTTCCACTATTTTTCTTGCACTAGTCTTTTCTTTCTGTGCTTTCTCTCTGATTTACCTGTTTTTCTTCCATATTATCTTGCATGGTACTTCTTTTGGGTATTTCCTGTTCGGGTATTTCGTCAGTTCGTATTTCATGCGAAATCTCTTCCTCAACTTTTTCTTCTGTTCCTACCAACTTGGTTCCACAATATGGACAGAACTTATTACCTTCCTCAATTAACTTACCACAATTTCACAATACATATTCTCCCACCCTTTCCTAGCATTTGTTTTTATCGTTATTTTTATACGTTTATACGTATTATTTTACAATATATTTTGTTTAATCTCAATAAAAAAGACATTGAATATAGCTTTTTTTCTATAGTTCAATGTCTTTTCCTTATTATTCTTTAATCTTTGGCTGTGAATTAACCGGATTGATAGAATCTTCCTTTCTAATTGAATCCTCATTTTCTGATAATGATTTATTCATTTTTTTATTGATATCCATAACATTACGAACCAGCATGACGCCCATCATCTGTAATTCAAAAATGAAGCGCATTGTTATTGGTCCAACGATTAAAAGTACCAATCCAGTTGTAAAGTTACTCTGATCCCCGAAATACGTTTCAGTAACTGAGAACATCATAAAAAATCCAAAACATACGCACATAACTGTTCCCACTACAAATAAGAACTTTAAGATGTCCTCTATATACAACCTCTTAAAATTAAAATAATTATGTAACCACTGTAAATATTTGTTGTCCAGTTTGCCATCATATTTCTTTGGCAATACCTTCACATATAACAGCACGATTGCTGCTACTGTTGCGATCATTCCTATTGTTGCTGCAATTCCAATTGACATAAAGCAGTCCCCCTTCTTTTCTCTTATGTACTTACTATTATAACAGCTTTTTTTCGTTATTCAACTAATATTCGTTATTTTAATACGATATAGCATATTATTTTATCACTGTTTTTCCTCTACTATAAACCATATACTAACAGAAAGACGGTGATATTATGGTGCCTGTGCTTGATAGAATTACATCTTATCGTAATCAAAAAGGCTGGACAGAATACCAGCTTGCTACAAAATCTGGTCTGACTCAATCAACCATCTCTTCCTGGTATCGGAAAGATTTAGTGCCTTCAATTCCTTCTCTTGAAAAAATATGTAGTGCTTTCGGGATTACCCTCTCACAATTCTTTTCTGAAAACGAGGAACCCTATGTGCTTACCAAAACGCAGAGAAATTTACTTGAAGCATCAGCAGCCCTCTCAGAAGAACAACAGCTTGCATTAATCGAATTTATAAAGACTCTTTAAAAGGCTATGCGTATTCCCCACGCATAGCCTTCTCTTTAACACCTTGTATCATTTGAACCTATTCCCTTTTGCATTCCATAAAAAGCTGAAAGGCACACTTGAAGCCTTGTGTAAACCCAATTTCTTCTCCTATCTCAGCAATCGCAAATGCCAGATCAACGCCTTCTCGTCCAGTTTTATCTTCAACCTGGATAGAAGCCTTGTTATTTTCCAGAAGTTTTCTGACTTCTGACAGTAATTTTTCATCCTGCCAGCCGCTCCGTCCCAGTTCTTCCAGTTCCATGTCATACAATTTTTTTATCATACTGTCCATAATGTTCTGAACCTGCTCTGGTTCCAATTCTCCCTTCTATGAGCATATCTAAATATTTACACCTTGCTACAGATTTGAAGATATAAAAAGAGACCAGAATTCAAATTTCCAGTCTCTAATCAATCTTCTATATAAAATTACAATCCTTCATCACCTTTTGGAATATCAGCTAAATTATGCCTTTCCCAAACCATTGCCTGTAATACTGCTGATATAATCGTCAATGTCCTGTACAATGCAATGATCTCCCATTGTATGCAGCGATTCAAAATACTTTGTAATATCCCCATAGATACCGTATTTTTCAAAAGTTTTTGTCACATCAGCTCTAGAAAGTCCTTTAAAATGGCGGTATCGTTCCATGCAGTAAATTAAGAAATTTGATTCCTTACTCATCTCTCACGTCCCTTCTCTACGTGTCACGTAATCGTCATTCAATACTTTACTTCTGACTGACAGCATTTCACGCTATCATACCATTGATTTCCTCGAGTTCATATAACGTAAATGGATCAATATCTACGCAATCAGCTTCGTCCCATTTGCCAGAAATATCCCAGGCAAGCGTTCCATTCATTACCGTACAAGCATTTTTGAAGTTCTCAATATCCTCATTGGTGCCATAATCTCAGCCTTTAAATCGTTTGTAGCATCATAATCAACTATTTTTCCATCATCAAAAAAACCTGTACATGAAAATTATCCAAAGGAATCACCTGTACAACTGTAGGAAAATACTCATTCATAAACGTTCACCTCCACATATTATATAAGCGGATTAATTCTGTTCAACGGCTTCATGTCCTTTGACAGCTCCCAGTTCTGCATCAATTCGTCCTGGTGAATTGTACACCACGCCAGTATCAATCGTAATTGCTTATTTGGTAATTATCCCTTTATTACCTGTATATTGTTGATATCAACTAATGCTTTATGTCCATTATACTCTGCATGGAAATGCGGGGGCATATGGTCATTATAATACATCGTTACCCGAATCCCATAAAATAATGATAGCTCTGGCATATACAACATCTCCTTTTCAATGCTTTTTTTATAGTGTACCATTTTTTCATAATAAGCGCCATAAAATATGATGAGAATTTGCCTTTTCATTCTGTTTCCGTACCCAAAATATACCCAAGATTCTATTTTCCGTCCAATCTTGGCTCTCCAAAACAACCCAAAATGAGGACAGTTTTATCACTGCCTCCTACAATGCTGTCCCTTTCTTTGGAACAAATAAATAACTCATATCCGCGTGTTCCAGTTCAAGCAGCGAAAGCTTTCTATCAATTCCTCCGGCATACCCTGTCAGACTTCCATTTGTGCCTATCACACGATGGCAGGGAATGATAATAGAAATTTCATTGTGTCCAACCGCACCTCCAACTGCCTGGGCAGACATGCGGGATACATTTTTCAGCTCTGCCATTTTGCGGGCAATTTCTCCGTATGTGATCGTCTGTCCATAGGGAATCTGCAATAAAATCTTCCACACTGCTTGTCTGAATGTTGAGCCGTCCGGATGGAGTGGCGGCGTAAATTTCGGTTCTTCACCGGAGAAATACACATCCAGCCATTTTTTTGCTTCCGTGAGAATCTCTGTTTCCTGTGGAATATGCTTGTCTGGAAGTGTATTCCCAAAATATTTCTGTCCTTCAAACCATAGACCAGTAATTCCCACTTCATCTGCCGCCAGTAAAATACGCCCTAACGGCGATTTATATTTGTATGTGTATATCATATTTATACCTCAAAAATGCATGAGGTAGTGTCAACTTCATACCTCCAAAATCGGCTCAACCCCAGTAAAATCAACGATTCTGGCTATATACCTTTACCTCCCCTTTCTTTGGTTTAGGTGACCTTAATTTTACGTTGGAAAACCAGTCAAGGCCGGGCTGAAAGCCCGTAAAATTCAGCCTTGACGGGGTTTCCGTAAGTAAAATATACTTGGTCAGCACCAAGGAAAAAAGAGATAATTTTTTTCATAATTCGTTTTACACTACCGTCGTTCAAACAACATGATCCTTAAATGTTTTTCATTGTCAACACATCAATTCGTAAAATAAAGAAAATCCCCACATGGTCTCTCATAATTATTAATCAGCTTATTCATGACCTGACCATTGTAATACAATGTGGCGGAGCCGCCGCCGTCCAGGTTGTAGGCGTACTGACAGCCATAGCTATTGAAGATATTAACAAGATCCCAGTGGTTCAGACCGGCGTAACTGCCAGTGTCGGTGACAAGAAGCACATAAATGCCAGGTTTCACCATTCCCACAGCAGTTCTCGGATAATATTTGGCTGTTTCTGACCAGGCCGGCTGGGCCTGTCCATCTTTGATCAGGATTGGGCCAAAATTATAGGTATCTTTTACCCCCTCTTCCAGAAGAGCTTCGCCTTTCAATCCCTGCTCTGGTGTATAAATAGTGCCATCATACTTTACAGCCATTACACTGTAACTGGTCTCATAATTTCCATAAATCACACCATTCTTGATGCACATTCCAAGAGGTGACGGCCGCCCTGTCTGGTAACTAAACGCACTTCCATTCACTCCGATAATACCCCCATTACCAGAAACCGCACCGGAGGTAGTCTGTCTGGCACCACCATAGGTTCCATAAGATAAAGCGGATTTCAGCTGTCCGGAATTTTTGATTTTTATCAGCGCTACCCAGTAAGGAACATTATGTGTGGATTTTCTGCGCAGATCAATATTAAGAGAGCTGCTTTTATATGTATAGCGGTTATCATTCACCTTCACATCCGGTCTGGTCTGTCCGGTTCTTCTCCCGCTATCATTTACATAATATTTTCCCACCCACACATTTGTATACAAAGCACCTGTTTTCTTATCAAAATAATAACGATATTCACCAATTTTCTGCCATCCTGTTGCCATTCTGGAATTAGGAAGGAAATAATATCGCTTTCCTCCGTAGCTCAGCCAGCGGTTGGCAATTGCCACACCTGACTTATTGAAATAATAAGAGTATTTCGTTCCTGTAGCCCATCGGTTGCGGAACATAATGCCATTCTTCCGGTTGTAATAATACCGTTTCCCGCCTGATTTCAGCCAGCCTGTATAGCGTTTTCCATTCTTTGTGCTGTAATAACGCTGACCTTTGTAGGTAATTTTTCCCCAAAGCAGTTTTCCCTTGGAATTATAAAAATAATAGTCTTTTCCCCGCTTCGCCCAGCCATGCTTTTTCGAAGTGATACTCACAGTCGTATTGGAAGCCTTCACATAAGAAGCGGCCCACACCGAAGAGGAACACATGGTAAATATCAAAAACAGAAAACAGATAATCCCAAAGCTTCTTTTTTTCAATTCCTTCTCCCCCCTCATTTCAATAAAAAAATCGTAACGGTTCAGTACTTTCACAGTTACACGCTCCGTGATGTACAGAACTCACTAAGCATTTGCTTTCTGGTTATAAAAAATTCGGGGCAGACAAATTACTTCGTCTGCCCCGCTGTATTTGCCTTGCTGCAGGTAATTATTATGCGGCTGCCTGCTCGCATAAATTACTGATTAAGCTGCCGGTGTCTCACTGTCATCCAGTGTATCTCCAGCCATATCTGTCTGCTCTTCGGACTCAGCAACACCATCTGTCTCCGTACTCTCAATATCGCTGTCGCCTGTAGCAGCGATCACATCGTCCAGCCATCCCTCAGGCATGCCTGCGCTGGTCAGATTCTCTGTGATTGCATCCATATTCATGGAAGCTGTATAAGCTTCAATTTCATCATCATTACTGAAATCATAAACATCTGTCAGGGAAGCAACATCAACTGCTGCAAGTGCCTCACCGCCATTGCCGCCTGTCAGAGAAACTGAACCAAGAGTTGCACCACCTGCTGCAATAGCAAGATTCCAGTCAATGCTGTCCTCATCTGCACCATCGGCTGTAAAGATCAACTGCATTCCACCAAATGGATCATAGGAATTTCCATCTTCATCTTCCACAGGCGCACCGGAAATTGTGTAAGTTCCCTTCCAGATTCCGTCCTGTACTGCCTTGGTATCATAATCTGTAACATCAATCACAGCTGCATCCGCTTCACCGGAAGAAATCGTGTAAGTTCCGCTTAACAGGTCACCTTTCAGCTCACCGCTTCCTTCAATTGCAACCTTGTCATCTCCGGAACCCAGCTGCATGGAAAATCCTCTCTTATCTCCATCCGCTGTACACAGATATCCGAAAAGCTCTTCCTCCTGCTCATCATCATTCAGAAGGAACTGGCGTCCAACAACCTCTCCGTCACTGTCAACCCATGCCCTTAAAATAAATCCGGACTCGTCAGTCTCATCAGCTTCTGTATCCAGATCTTTCTCCATATCCTCGATTGCTTCCAGGAAAGTCTCATAAGTATAATCTGGATCATTCATGGCTTCTGTCCAGGTCTCAATAAGCCCCTTCAGTTCTTCATCAGACTTGGCTGTATCCAGAATCTGCTGGAACATTGGAAGTGCCTCTGCCTGTGTAACATGTCCTTCCAGAACGCTAAGCTCCTGACTTACATCTCCTGCAACAGCTTCCTGTGCTCCAGGATTCTCAGCATCTGCAACATTATCAAAAATAATATCTGTGTATCTTGTAAGAATAGATGTCACTAAGTCTGCTTCCGGAAGGTTCTCCAGAGTGGAAAAATAGCTGTTCATGCTATCTGCCAGATCAAGACTCGTGGTAAAGGAAGAATCCAGTTCCTGATCTGCCTCTTCCACTGCTTCCTGAGTCATCTGCTCCATATTCATTTTAATATAGCCATCACTCAGCTCCGGAATTCTCATATAAATTTCAGAATTCTCTGTATCAAAATAATATTCTATTGTACAGATCTTGGTTCCATTTACATTCACATCCATAAACTCAGTCATGGACTTATCAGACATACTTACATTTCCACTGATGGAAGCATCCGCCAGCCAGGAGATATCCACAGGAGAAAGCATTCCCAGAATTGCTTTTCCACCATCTTCCAGACTTACCTTTATTTCCGCATTTCCCTTAACTTCTTCTGTATCCATTTCAGAAAGGCTCTTTGCGTAATCAGCACCAAATTCCTCGATCATTTTGGCAAAGGCTGCTTTCTCAGTTTCCTTGTAAGAATCTGCTGCCCATGTGGTAGCCGGTACTGCACTGATTCCCATAAGGGATGCTAACAAAATTGCGGTAATTTTCTTTCTCTTCATAAGATCCTCCTTTGGTATAAATCCTTACGGATTCTGCAATCTTTCTGTTGCTGTTCGCTGGTAACATTTCCAACTGCTCTCATTACCAGTTAAGCAGCCAGTTTCTGTCAACGATCCACCACAGACCATACAGTGATCCATAACAGACATATCTGACAAAACAAGTTAATATCAGAATAGCATTTGCCGAACTTATTGTCAATAACCCATCAATATTCTGACGATTCCTGTGACGAAAAAGTGTGACCACTAAAACAAAATTTTTCCCACAAACAAATCCTATAATTCCGGACAGGCTCTGATATATCATATTGTACCATTTACTCTCCACTGTCCTGTATAATATAACTATCCAGTTTTTCCATATACCTCTGGTCACGCTCAACAGTAATCACAATCACGTCATCCGGTTCATATTTATCCAAAAGCTCCTGGTCAAAATCATCAATTCTCACAAATATGGTTTTCTGATAGCGATAGGGCATGTATTTTTCAAGGCGGAGTCGAAAAGAATCCCCGATCACCATTAAAGTTTTCTCATTATCCGAATTGGATTTAAACACTTTCAGGATCTCCTCGCCGCCTTCGCTCTCCTCTTTTTTCACCTTGTAACGGATACCATCATGAAAATACTTCAACCCATATTCCCTGTCATCATCCAGCTCTTTATATCGCCCGATCATCCTGGACAGATCCCCCCTGCAAGGCTTAGTCCCGATCATAACCTGAATATCTTCGATTGGCAGACTTTCACCTGTCATATCCTGTACAATTTTCTCGTTGGTAATATATCCGCCTAAATTGTTCATGTGAGTATCATATTTTCGGAACAGCTGGTATTTTTCAGTAAACTCCCTCAGATAATCTGCCAGAAAATCAAATTCCACGTCGGAATTTTCTTTCATATATTTTGCAAAAGTCTCCATTCTGGAATCCCCGATTCCAATCACCTTTGGCTTCTCCGGCATATACTTCGAATAAAGTGTCTCTTTGTTGGGAGCCACGTAGTAATGGAACTGTTCCACGCCCCTGTTCAGGAACCAGTCCCGTACTTTTGCAATTCCGGATGCAATTTCCGCACTTTGTTCCAGTGTATACACATTGGTTTTCTGGTAATCTGCCATGCATTTTCTCCCTCCCTTTCCGGCAGGTAAAACAGCCAGTTATCTTCTCCGATCACCACATCCCCGATCTTTGTATTGCGGAAAAATTCCGTATCAATAAAGTTGCAGAACTTCACCAGGTCATTTTTGAAGGGCACATGATCCTTATAATACGCCTCAAACTGCTCCGGGAAGTCTCCCAGAGATTCCAGATTCACCTCCGGAAATTCAGCCAGTTTTCTGTTTTCATTGTTTTCCGTATCAAATCTGCCGGAAAATCCAGCCCACACCACTCCTGGCAGAACCAGACTTCCTGCAAATAATACAATCAGAATTTTCTGTTTTCTCATATGCTTCCTGTTAAAATCTGAAATAAATAAACGGGTTATAGCTGTTATTTACAAGTGCCGCCACACTCAGCCAGAAAATCACCATACAGGCGATCATTCTCGGAACTGTCACCATTCCATTGGCAGGGATTTTTCCAGCGGAATGTACCCGGACCTTCTCATATATCTTCTGCAAAACTCCTGCAAATAAAACACCCATAACGATCAGAAAGATCATTTTGCTGTCAAGATATGCAGAAAGAAGAATGGTTCCTCCATGTGCCACAAACATATTTCTCACATAAGTGAAAAACAGGGAAATATTTTCTGCACGGAACAGAATCCATCCAAAAAACACCGCGGTCACTGTGTAGCCCCAGCCCACGATTCCAGGCAGTTTTTCCAGTTTTTTCCCAAGCCACACACGTTCCAGTATAAGAAAAAGGCCATGATAAAGCCCCAGAGGATAAATGCCATTCCAGCCCCATGCCACATTCCGGTAAGGAAAAATACGATAAGCAGGTTTCGATAGGTGCATGCCGCGCCTTTACGATTTCCTCCCAAAGGAATATAGACATAATCACGAAACCAGGAAGACAGGGAAATATGCCATCTGTGCCAGAATTCCTGCACGGAACCAGCTGTATAGGGATAATTGAAATTCTCCTGGAATTCAAATCCGAACATTTTTCCAAGACCAATGGCCATATCGGAATATCCTGAAAAATCGTAATAAATCTGCATCATGTAAAGAATTGCGCCCAGCCACAGAGCCTTCCTGGATACCGCATATGGACCATATTTAAAAATTTCATCCACCACACGGGCAAAGGAATTGGCAAGGAGAACCTTTTTCCCAAGTCCCCAGCAAAAACGCATTATCCCGGCTGCAAATTTTCGGATAGTCTCTTTTCTTCCTGTAATCTGAGCTGCAATGTCGCGATATTTTACAATAGGTCCTGCGATCAGCTGTGGAAAAAAGGAAATATACAAAAGCATATGCCAGAAATTGTGCTGTGCCGGCACCTCTCCCCTGTACACATCGATCACATAGGACAACGCCTGGAAAGTATAAAAAGAAATTCCAATTGGAAGCGCCACCTGAAAAAGAGTGGTTCCTGTTCCATCTGCTGAAAAAAGTCCGGTTATGGCTTCTGTCAGAGTGCCAAAATACTTGAAATATCCCAGCAACCCCAGATTAATAATCAAAGTTGCCACAAGAATCTTTTTTTTCCTGGTCTGATATTTTTCAATCAGAATTCCGCCGGTAAAATTCACCGCCACGGAAAACAGCATAAGGAAAACATAAAGCGGCTCTCCCCATGCATAAAAAAGCAGACTGAAAAATACCAGGATTCCATTTCGGATTTTTCCGGGACTTATATAATATGCTGCCAGTACTAAGGGCAGAAAGATCCATAGAAAGAGCATCGAGCTGAAAACCATGTGTATCTCCTTTATTTTTCAAACAGGCTCTGGAGCATGTTTGTCTGTCAATGCTCAGTATTATAACATAAAAGACCCTCCCCATACCAGTATCCTGAAAAAATTCACATTCTGGTATGAGAAAGGTCTCCGTTTTTAACTGAGAGAAAAATCCATCCGTTCTCACTTATTTCGTTTTATAACTACACAGAACTTTTTTCGCGTGCAGATTGCAGGAATGATCTGAGGCATCTCCGCCTCATTCCAAGCCACTTACCAGATTTTGGAGTCCACAGCTGCGCGCTCGATTGGCAGGCCTTTCATATATCTTTCCATGAACATATTAAAGCCTTCTACACCCTCCGGATCCGATTCAGGGTGCTTCCCTGATTTCCTGCAAATACCTTGGTATCCAGGAAGTCTTCCAGGGTTTCATTCTCCTCTTTGTTTACAAGATAGGAAGCGAGCACTGCAATTCCCCATGCACCGCCTTCACCGGCAGTCTCCATAACAGAAACCGGGGCATTTACAGCATCTGCAAGGATCTGCTGTCCAACACCTTTTGTCTTAAACAGTCCGCCATGACCAAGAAGACGGTCAACCTTTACCCCCTCTTTCTTAAACAGGATGTCAAGACCAACTCTCATAGCGCCAAGGCAGGTATAAAGATTGGTTCTCATAAAGTTGGCAAGATTGAATTTGCTCTCTGGAGAACGTACAAACAGTGGTCTTCCTTCTGTAAATCCAGTCATATGCTCACCGGAGAAATAGCAGTAGGACAAAAGTCCGCCGCAGTCCACATCTCCCTCCAGAGCCTTGTTGTATAAGGTTCCGAAAAGCTTGTTCATATCAGCTTCCATACCCATTGCTTCTGCAAACTCACGGAAAATATTTACCCATGCATTCAGATCAGAAGTACAGTTATTAGAGTGTGCCATTGCAACCGGATGTCCGGATGGAGTCGCAACCATATCAATTTCAGAATATGGTGCAGATAACTCCTTCTCCAAAACAATAGAGGCAAATACAGAAGTACCTGCGGAAACATTTCCGGTACGCTTTGCAACGCTGTTGGTAGCTACCATTCCAGTGCCAGCATCACCTTCCGGCGGACACATAGGAATTCCGGCTTTCAGCCTGCCTGTTACATCAAGAAGCTTTGCTCCCTCTTCTGTCAGGCAGCCAGCATCCTGTCCCGCAACAAGACATTTCGGCAGAATGCCGCGAAGCTTCCATGGGAACCCATAAGAAGCAACCTGCTCATCAAACTGCTGAACCATTTTTTCATTGTAATCCCTGGTAGTGCTGTCCACTGGGAACATTCCTGCAACATCGCCAATTCCAAGAACTCTTTTTCCAGTCAGTTTCCAATGTACATATGCCTCCAGAGTGGCAATATAATCAATATCTTTTACGTGAGCTCGCCTTTTAAAATTGCCTGATACAGATGTGCGATACTCCATCTCTGAGGAATATTATACTGAAAAAGTTCGGACAGTTTTCTGCTTGCCTCTCCCGTAATATTATTTCTCCAGGTTCTGAACGGAACCAGAAGATTTCCTTCTTTGTCAAATGGCATGTAGCCGTGCATCATGGCACTGATTCCAATAGCACCAACGCTTGTCAGCTCCACACCATATTTCTCCTCTACATCCTTTGCCATCTGCTGATAACAGTCCTGCAAACCGGACCAGATATCTTCCAGACTGTATGTCCATACACCATTCTCATAGCGGTTCTCCCACTCGTGTCCGCCGGATGCGATTGGTGCATTATTTCCATCTACCAGAACTGCCTTGATTCTTGTGGAACCGAACTCGATTCCAAGTGCTGTCCTGTTATCCAGGATTGCCTGCTTTGCTTCTGCTGCTCCCATGTGTAAAATCCTCCCGTTGTTGTTATATAATACACAGCTTTTCTACTGCATATTGTGCTATTTCTCCAAATTTCAAACTATTTAGAGCCTGTTTTTATTATAATATGCTTCCAGAAGGGCGTCAATATCTCTACCAAAAGCTTTTTGTAAAATATGCGCAGCTGTTTGTGCCAGGCATTTTTTCGGGGACAATTGCCACCCTACAGAATATCAATCAGTGCATCAATATCTTCCATCTTCGTCGCCCAGCTTGTTGCAAAGCGGATCACAGTATGATTCTCGTCATATTTTTCCCAGAAGCTGAACTTCACTTTTTCGCCCAATTCCTCCATTTTCTTATTTTCCAGGATAACAAAAATCTGATTGGTTGGGGAATTAATGAAAAATTCATAGCCCTTCTCTTTTAATGCAGCTTTCAGTTTTGCAGCGGTTTCAATAGCATTTTTACTGATTTCCAGGTACAAATTTCCTGTGAAAAGAGTATCAAACTGAATTCCAAGCAGTCTGCCTTTCGCAAGAAGCGCTCCCTGCTGTTTGATCATAGTAAAGAAATGTTTCGGTGCTTTCTTCGGAAAAACGACTGCTTCACCGCACAGGGCACCAACCTTGGTTCCTCCGATATAAAATACGTCTGTATAATTTGCAATATCTTTCAAAGTCACATCTGTCTCTGCCACCAGTCCATAGCCCAGTCTGGCTCCGTCCAGAAATAACGGGATCTCATATTCCCTGCATACACTGGAAATATCTGCCAGTTCCTGCTTTGTGTAAAGAGTTCCGTACTCTGTCGGATGTGAAATATAAACCATGCCCGGAAAAACCATGTGGTCATAGCTTCCGTCTGCATAGTAGGTCTGAAGATAATCTTTCAGATTTGCGGCAGAAATTTTACCATTGTCCTGGGGAAGTGGAAGAACTTTATGTCCGGTAAATTCAATTGCTCCGGCTTCGTGCGCATTTACATGACCGGTAACTGCGGAAAGCACTCCTTCATACCGGTTCAACACGGACGCGATCACCACTGCATTTGTCTGGGTACCCCCTACCAGGAAATAGACCTCCCCATCTGGACAGCCACATGCCTCTTTTATTTTTTCCTTCGCTTTGTCACAGAAGGATCCTGTCCATATCCCGGAACCTTTTCCATATTGGTTTCCATTAATCTTTTTAAGATTGCCTCATGAGCACCTTCACAATAATCATTTTCAAAATACAACATGATGTAACTCCTTTGTTTCATATTTTTCACTTGTACCATACAGGTATATTTTACTTTGATTTCGTTTTTTAATCATATACCTGCCTGAATTTTTTACAAGAAAAATGTTTCCGGATAACAGTTCCGTAACCAAATGGCCAATAAATTCTTTCTTTTATATAATTCAGGGTTGACATTCCCACCTTTGCCGAATTATAATTACCACAACAAAATACATTTGCAGTCACGCTTCAATAAAAGGGAGTAGCTGGCATATCAAATGCATTGTTTCTGTTTTAGTGCATTTTTGTATATGGATTTTCATGCGTCAGAACGGTAGACAGTTCCATGAATCTGTCGCCCGCAGAAAATTGAAATGGCAAGACTTATTACAATAGTCGCATATCTTCAGATATGCAGTATTGTAATAAAAGTCTTTTTTATACCCCAAAAACAGGTTATAAAATTCCTTCCCTACAAAGCTTTCATTTTTATAACAATATTAACATTATGCAAGTATTTTTATCTATTTAAGCACTTACATTCAAACACCCAAAAGGAGGAAAAAGAAATGGAATTTTTAACAGACGGAATCCTTGCATTAACCTGGCAGCAAATTGTGATGTTTGCCGTCGGAATCACCCTGATCTGGCTGGCTATCAAAAAGGGATTTGAACCAGCCTGCTTCTGCCAATGGGCTTTGGTGCCATACTTGTGAACCTGCCTTTTTCCGGAGTTTTAAACCAGACTCTGGCTGGCGGGATCCAGGCAAACGGAGTCATTGAATGGCTGTTCCATGTGGGAATTGAAGCCTCAGAAGTCATGCCGATTTTACTTTTCATCGGAATTGGCGCTATGATCGACTTCGGTCCCCTGCTTTCCAATCCCTCTTTGTTCCTGTTTGGCGCAGGTGCACAGCTTGGAATTTTTGCTGCAATTTTACTGTCCACCATCCTTGGATTTGACCTAAAAGACGCTGCTTCTATCGGAATCATCGGTGCTGCCGACGGACCTACTTCCATTCTTGTATCCCAGGTCCTGAATTCCAAATATATCGGCGCCATTGCAGTTGCCGCCTATTCCTACATGGCACTTGTCCCAATTGTACAGCCCTTTGCCATCCGGCTTGTCACTACAAAGAAGGAACGCTGCATTCACATGGAATATAATCCGAAATCCGTTTCCAAAACCATGAAAATTGCTTTTCCCATTATAGTTACTGTAATCGTTGGGCTGGTAGCACCTCAATCTGTTGCGCTGGTTGGATTTCTCATGTTCGGCAACCTGATCCGGGAATGCGGCGTCCTGGGCACCCTGTCCGACACAGCCCAGAATATTCTGGCAAATCTGATCACCCTGCTTCTTGGAATCACCATTTCCTTCAGCATGCGTGCAGACCAGTTTGTAACAAAAGAGACTTTACTGATCCTGGTGATTGGACTTTTTGCTTTTGTCATGGACACCATCGGCGGCGTTCTCCTGGCAAAATTTATGAATCTTTTCCTGAAAAAAAAGATCAACCCAATGATTGGCGGTGCCGGAATTTCTGCATTTCCAATGTCCTCCCGAGTTGTTCAGAAAATGGCCATGGAAGAAGATCCCACAAATGTAATTCTCATGCAGGCCGCCGGTGCCAACGTGTCCGGACAGATTGCTTCTGTAATCGCAGGCGGCATGGTTATCAACCTGGTCACAAAATTTTTATAAAAAAATTTTTATAATGAGGAGGGTCTTATCTATGAATACATCCAATATCATTATTGCACTTGAAATCATGGCAAAAGGAATGGCAGGAATCTTTACTGCCATTCTGTTCATCATTCTTTGTGTATGGCTTCTCGGAAAAATCGGAAAATAAATACTCCAATATATCTATAGCGCTTCTCTTTTCATCCCCGACAAAAAACGAGCCAAGGTCACATGCAGCATTGACCTTGGCTCAATATTTTTACTAATACATCGTTTCGTAAATAACTATACCAATCGCGTAGGATGTAGATCCGAGTGTGCAGGTCTAAAATCCACATTTTCTCTCTGTTACTCTACTGCATCAGCAGCATTCTCAGAGGCAGAACCGGGCTCCCCATCATAATTTTCCAGGAAAGAATGTCTCACACCATATTGTTTATATCCCACAACTGTATCAATATTTACATTCTCTACGCTCTTGAAAATGTTGCCCTCTACAAACGGATTCACCTTTTTCAGGTCACGGATCAGTTCCTTGATTTCTACACGTTTGGAGCGATTTTCGTTATTGCAGGTAGTGCAGGTATCTGTAAATTTACATGCACACTGAATAAAATGGAGATCATTGTAGTCACGCCATGCCTTAATATCATCCTCCCGCACCAGATACAATGGACGGATCAATTCCATTCCCTCAAAGTTGGTGCTGTGAAGCTTGGGCATCATAGTCTGTACCTGGGCACCGTAAAGCATGCCCATAAGAATGGTCTCAATCACATCATCATAGTGGTGACCCAGTGCAATCTTGTTGCAACCCATTTCTTTTGAAAAAGCATAGAGATGCCCGCGGCGCATTCTTGCGCAAAGATAACAAGGAGATTTCTCCACATTAAATACAGACTCAAAAATATCAGACTCAAAAATACGAATAGGAATATTTAACCTTCTGGCGTTTTCCTCGATTACCTGACGGTTGGCCGGACTGTAGCCCGGATCCATAACCAGAAATTTCACCTCGAAATCAAATTTATTATGAAGCTTCAGTTCCTGGAAGCACTTTGCCATCAGCATAGAGTCCTTGCCGCCGGAAATACAGACTGCAATCCTATCTCCCGGCTTCACAAGCTCGTAAGTATTGATTGCCTTGGTAAACCTGGACCAGATTTTTTTCTTAAATTTCTTGCGAAGACTGATCTCCACATTTTTCACAAAATCTTCGTCCTGTGAACTCTTCATGGCATCCATAAGCCAGGCAATGTACCCTTTCTCAAGGCTTACTGCATCCAGCCCCTCTTCCTCGAGCTTCTTAGCGATTTCTTTACTATTGATTCCGCGGCTGCAGCAAATAACCAGTTTTCTGGTCTTATCCACTTCCGGATTCTCCATGATTTCCTCTGGCTTACAGGCCAAAGCCCCCTTAACAGCGCCATGGGAAATCTCAATCTCGTCGCGGACATCAATGATCTGATAGGACTCCGCTGGTAACTTTTTTAATTCTTCTATTGTTATACTGCTCATTTAAATCCTTCCCTGAATATATTCTATAATGTCCATACTTTATATCACGATCTCAACAAAACTGTAACTCGTTCCTGCTCAGAAGAAACCTTGCTGAATATGATTGTTACTGTTCACTGGTAACGTTCCGCGAGGCGTTTTTTGTGAACAAAGTTCACAGAAAACCCGAGAATTGCGGCGCGAAATCATGCGAATGCATGATTT
>ENA-OQAA01000732-OQAA01000732.1-human-gut-metagenome-genome-assembly--contig:-NODE-732-length-20957-cov-3.632357_pt1 | contig 20957 bp, 18 predicted proteins | sample MGYA00242489_ERZ504515 | MGnify/ENA primary metagenome ERZ504515 (study PRJEB26092, sample SAMD00036237) | human gut metagenome | host: Homo sapiens | study: EMG produced TPA metagenomics assembly of... | reverse complement strand
TGGAGTAAGTTGTAAAAACAAGTTCAAAATTTCAATTACATATTATAATTATGAAAAAGCAAAGGCTGAAACATTCCTTTGCTTTTTCATGTCCAAATATATCAGAGAAAGGAGTTATGCCAATGGATTTTCATGGGAGCTGTTATTTGAGCTGCTGGGTAAGGTTGCAGATACAATCGGTAATGTTCTCGGCGGTACAAAGAAAGATTAAATTAAGGTAAATGCAAACAGGAGGTGATGAAACGTGGGAAAACCTACGGTAATGCAGGAGGTACGGCAACTCTATTGTATTTATAAGATACAGCTAAGAGAAAGGAAAGCACCTGTATATCAGCAGATCAGCGGTACAGGGCAAAGGCGCTGGAGAATGATAAAAGAGGCTGAACGCTATCTGGACTATGCGTGGTTGATTGGGAGTATAGGAAATGAGCTAAAAGTGATGGAGAAGAGAACAAAAAATATTTTCGAGTAAAGATCAATCGAATACCACCATATTACCCTATAAACGCAGCTTACGACTTTGAAGAGGATGTGTGGGCTTACTCAGACAAGGGAGCAGAAAATAAAGTAAAAGGGCAGTATAAGAAATGTTACGGAAGCCATGTTATAGAAAAAGTTATAGAAGTGTCTAAGGCTGATTTCCGTGGAGACAAAAAAGTTGTGATGTAAGAGAAGAAGAGAAAATTCTATGTTCAATTACTACTGGGGATGTCGAAATGAGGTATTAATCGACATCCCCTTTTGGGGTGCTAGAACAAATGAAGAATTCTAAAATTTATGAATGGAATTGACTAAGAAGTTGAAAGTATAGACATTAAATGATATAATTTTCATATATAACAACAGGAGGTGCGTATTATGTTTGCTATGCAGGAAACTATCAGACCATCAGCGGATTTAAGAAATCATTATAATGAAATCTCAAAACAGTGCCGTGAGGGAAAAGAAGCTGTTATCATAACTGTAAATGGAAGAGGCGATACAGTGTCTCTGTCCTATGAAGAGTACAAGAACATGAAATCAAGAATAGAATTGCTTGAAATCCTTACTGAAGCAGAAGATGATGTAAAGAATGGTCGCGTTGCGCCAATCAGTGAAACTTTTGATGATTTACGTGCTATGCTGCAGGAGGGCTGAGTTTGAAATACAATGTTGTTCGTACTGATACCGCAGATGCTGGTCTGCGAAAGATTGTATTATATATTGCACAAAATTTCGGCAATGATGTGGCACTGAAAAAGTTAGACGAAATAGAAGATCGTATACGACAGCTGGGAGAAAATCCAGATCTTGGAATTGATCCAAGATACCTGGTATTAAAGCGTCAGGGCTATAAGGTATTGATTCTTGAAAAAGACCTTGTATTTTATAAAGTTAATGAAGCCCGAAAGGAAGTTATTATATATGCTGTCGTAGACAGAGACAGGATTATTTGAACATTATCCGAGGGCTGTGAGGCAAACGCCGAAATATAACTGACCAAGTAAGTCAATTAAGGTTCGCCTTCGGACAGAAGAATAAGCGGTGGGAGTACTAAAATGGATTTGTGCACTTGAAGCGTGGAAACTGTCTTGATTATGAGGCGAAAATATCACAAAAGTAAACATAATTTTTTGTGCAAAAGGTAGAAAAAGTAGAATTTTGTCGATTTTTAGCCGATTTTCTTCATTTTTCCTGTTTTCAGCACCTTTTGGCAGCAACGTCATTTTAAATTGACCTATAATCGCTCCCAAATTGACCTATCACATCTGAAAACCACCGAAAATGTAGTAAAAATCAGTAAGCCAAATAAGGAAAAAATCGCCTTTCAGAGCCACGAAAAAGCGTTTCAGAAAAAATTTTAAAAGTCCCGCAAAGCCAGTAAATACGCGGCTTCCGGAAATTTCATAATACGAAAAAAGCACCTCATCCGAGGTGCTCCACTTAGCAGGGCTACAAGGATTCGAACCTTGAAATGACGGAGTCAGAGTCCGTTGCCTTACCATTTGGCGATAGCCCTATGTGTCTTAGCAAGTCATTTCTCGCTTGCGACATGTTGTATTATATATCAATGCATATATAAAAGTCAACCCCTTTTTTCAAATTTTTTTAAAAAATTTATTCAATTTCTGTGAAGCCTTGATTTTTCGGGGAAAAATTAAGATTTCGCTTTTCTTTTTCCTGTGCATTTTGAGATGAATGTGTTATAATCAAGCAAAATATACGGAATCGCATAGGTCGCTGGCGGGAAGCTTTTGGAGTTTTTTTCGACACACTCTAAGGTAGTAGTGCCAGAAACTTTTTTACTTTATAAGAAATTACTTCGCTTTGTTCCTGTGAGTCTATGGTTACCGTATAAAATTTTTATAATTAAACAGCCTGTCTGGAGCCTGTTTAAAATTATTCAGGTAATTGGTTCTCAGACTGGCTCATTAATAAGGAGAATAAACATGAGAGCAAATAACCTGACTCTGCTCACGGATCTCTATGAACTTACCATGATGCAGGGGTATTTTAAGAACCCAACTGACCAGACTGTCGTATTCGACATGTTTTACCGTGATAACCCATGCGGAGGCGGTTTTGCTATCTGTGCAGGACTGGAGCAGGTAATTGAATATATTGAGAATCTGAGATTTACAGACGCAGATATCGAATATCTTCGCGGTCTTTCCATTTTTGAGGAGGATTTTCTGGAATATCTTCGCTCCTTCCATTTTACCGGCGATATTTATGCCATCCCGGAAGGCACTGTTATTTTCCCAAGAGAGCCAATGGTGAAAGTGGTAGCACCGATTATGGAAGCTCAGCTTGTGGAAACTGCGATTTTGAACATTATGAACCATCAGAGCCTGATTGCTACTAAGGCAGCACGTGTCTGCTATGCGGCGAAAGGTGACGGAATCATGGAGTTCGGTCTTCGCCGTGCCCAGGGACCGGATGCCGGTATTTTTGGAGCCCGTGCAGCTGTGATCGGTGGTTGTGTCGGAACATCCTGTGTGCTTACTGGTCAGATGTTTGACGTGCCAGTGCTTGGAACCCATGCACATTCCTGGATCATGAGCTTCCCGGATGAGTATACTGCATTCAAGACATACGCAAGAATGTACCCGGATGCATGTATCCTTCTGGTAGACACTTACGACGTGCTGAAATCCGGTGTTCCCAATGCAATCCGTGTATTTGAGGAAATGCGGGAGGAGGGAATCCAGCTGAAAAAATATGGTATCCGTATCGACAGCGGTGACCTTGCTTACCTTTCCAAAGAGGCATATAAAATGTTATCGGCAGCTGGTTTTGATGATGCGACCATTTCTGCATCCAGTGACCTTGACGAATATCTGATTGAGAGCCTGAAAGCCCAGGATGCCAAGATCAATTCCTGGGGCGTTGGAACACGTCTGATTACTTCCAATGATAATCCGGCATTTGGTGGTGTATACAAGCTGGCAGCAGTGAAAAATCCTGAGACAGGTGAATTTGTTCCGAAGATCAAGCTTTCTGAGAACACCGCTAAGGTAACAAACCCTGGAAACAAGACAGTATATCGTATTTACAGCAAGTCCACAGGAAAGATTAAAGCTGATTTGATCTGTCTTGCTGACGAGAAGCTGAACCCAGATGAAACTATGGTAGTATTTGACCCGGTTGACACCTGGAAAAAAACTAAGATTCTGGGTGGTACTTACGAGGTTCGTGAGCTTCTGGTTCCAGTTATTAAGGAAGGAAAACGCGTTTATACGTCTCCTTCAGTAATGGAACTTCGCGCAATCTGCCAGAAAGAACAGAGCACTCTCTGGGACGAGTCCAGACGATTCTCCAACCCACAGAAGGTTTATGTGGATCTTTCTCCGAAGCTTTTTGAGGTGAAGAGAGAGCTGATCGAGGAGATGAGCCGTAAGGATCTGGAGTTTGAGGAAGAGTAATTTAATAAGAAAATAAATGGGGCGATGTATCAGCGGAAACGATACATTCGCCCCATTTTTTGTTGAAATTAACCAGAAAAGTGCAGAAAAAAACATAGTGTACAGAATGTAAAAATGGTAAACTGTAGGAAAGGAAATTTTTTACAGGAGGAGTGTATGAAAAAAAGAAAATCCATTGGTCTGTGGGTGGGAATCTGTCTTCTGTTTCTGGGAATATTTGGCAGTGTAAATGTTTTTGCCGCAGTGACAGAGGGAGAAGCTGGGGAAACACTTACTGGGGAGTATGCAGTGATTATTAATACAGATACATCTGATTCGAGGAGCGCAGGCACACTGATCTTTGATGACAGTGGAAGTACTGCGTCAGTTTCAAGTGGAAGTGAGCTTCCCGCAGCTCAAAGCCTGGCCGGGCTGAATGCAGGGAGCACCGGCTCAGTCACTGCGCTGAATGAAAAAAGCGCCATTTCGTCCACTGCGTCGGCAGATGAGACTGACGATGGTATATCTGTTCAGGCGGCGACTACCACTTATGCAATAGGAGAAGAAAAATATATTTACAGAAGCAATGGCAGCGGCAAGACCTATATATGCATTGGGATTGGTGAACATTGTTATATCTGGATGGACAAAAATATGAAAGCGGATTATGATGCCGCTGGAAAAACATCTCTCATAGCATCAGACATGGCGAGTATTTATGACAGACAGCCCTATCAAATCCTGAAAACACTGGCAGGAGGCGATCTTCCCTGGGAAGATGGATCCGGCAAGCTCTCTATTGTGCTGGAACCTTAAGCGGCGCAAGTGGTCAGTTTCAGTATGATGAGGGAATTACAGCAATTCATATCAACACTCCGGCGGCAGCATCCTATGTCTCCGGTGAAATGACCAGAAGAAACGGTCTGCTGGTTCACGAGGGACAGCACGCAGTATTCTGGCTGAAAACAAAATTCAATGCCTCCGAGAAATATATGTGGATAAACGAAGGTCTTGCAGTAACGGTCATGGATTATCTGTGGGGCGGTACGGACACAAATGGCTGGATGAACGGAATTGCAGGAAGTACCGCTATTCGTAACGGCTCTTCCTTGATGTATAAGAGTTATCGCGATGATATTGCCCAGGACTATGGAATGCCATACCTGTTTGTCAGATACGTAATTGACCGTATGGCAGGAAGCTATGAGCCTATGGCTGTGTTGCCGAGATTTTATACAGTAGATGCTTCCTCCCTTACCTGTGAAGCTTATCTGGAGAAGGTAACAGGAATTCCGTTTAAAACACTTCTTTCAGATTTTTATACAGCTGTGGCAGCAGGAGAAGCTTCTGGTGTATACAGTTTTCCAGGTGATCGGATAGCTGCAAAAAAGGCATCTGCATTTCCGGTATTTTCCGGCGACAGTGGCTCAAAATATTCCATTCCGGCAGCGTCCGCAATCCTTGTGAAACTGAAGAATGGAAAATTTACAGTTCCATCTGATGGGGAAAGCGGAATTGTTTATCGTGTAATAGGAAGCCGGACTTCATCTGTGAAACCGGCTGGTGGAAATGGTACAAGCAGCAGTCCTTATCAGATTGATTCTCTGGATGATCTGAATTTGATCGAGGAAAATCAGGGCGCATATTATCAGCTGACCTCAGATATTCAGACACAGGAAGAATTAATTTTACCATCTCTTATTTTGGCGGAACGCTGGACGGAAACGGACATACGATTTATGGATTGAAAAAGCCTTTGATAGCATGAATCAGGGGAAAATCAGGAATCTGCGCGTAGTTGCAGATTTTGATGATGATATGCAGAACGTGCAGGGCGTCATCACACAGTACAATGAAGGAAATATTGAAGACTGTATGGTGACAGGAACAATCAGCGGATATATGGGCGGAAACGGAGCTGTTGTATATCCGGAATTTGGCGGAATTGCAGGTGAAAATGCACTTGCCGGAATTATTTTTGGCTGTACATCAAAGCTGAATGTTAATTTGACAATGGCTCCTATGAAAAGCTGGGTAGGTGGAATTGCAGGTCTGAACATTGGTACTATAAGCAAGTGTGTCAGCACCGGTACGATTAGTGTTACCCAGACAAACGGAAACGAATATCCGGTCTATGTGGGCGGAATTACGGGAGAAATCCAGAAGTTTGGGGGCATGGGCGGTGTGCTCAAAGAATGCCTTCATGCAGGAAAAATCACAGTAACTGCGACAAACAACTGTGTAGGACAGATGTGCGGAACTGCTGCTGATAATGTACTCAGCTCTTCTTACGGTTTAAGCGGACATGTGCTGAACTGTTATGGAAAGAGTGGAGAGGGGAATCTTGTCGGCGGAACTGCTGCTTCCATTGGATCAGGTGGACTTCTCACAGAGGCACAGATGAAAGATTCCAAATCTTACGTGGGTTGGGAGTTTGGAACTGACTGGAAGATTTCAGAGGATGGTTTGCCAGAGCGGGTGGAGAATCCGGAGATTACTTCATTGGAGGTAAAAAACAACTGGACTTCCTGTTACGTGGGAGAAAAACCGTGGTATTGGGGCAGGCTTTTGATAAATGGTACAACTTATTCTGAGATTAAAGCCGATATGATAAGCGGATTTGACAGTTCTGCTGAAGGAACTACTCATGTTTATGTAGAATATAAGGGAAAACAGGTTGTCTATTCAATGGAAGTTGTCGCGCCGAAAACCAGTGATATCAGCAGTATTGTAATATCAGGACAGCCGAAGAAATCTTATGTGGAAGGAGATGTATTCAATCCATCCAGAGCCAGTATGTATGCAACGATTGGTGGCCGTGCAGCTTATATTTACAGTGGATTTACCTATGACAAAACAGGCCCACTGAAAACCTCGGATACTCAGGTTACTTTTGATTACTTCGGAGCAAAAATACCGTGGGCGATTACGGTTGCAGCGAATGCACCAGCAGCTTTGACTATGCTTGCAGCTCCTGATAAACTGAATTATGTAGCTGGAGATAAACTCAATCTGACTGGAGTGAAGCTTCAGATTACATATAGCAATGGAAAAGTATCGCCGGTTATTACAGGGGCTGATCTGAATACTTATGGAATACATTTGGCGCTTGGAAGTGGAAGCGGTTCATCGGCTGTGATTGATAATGGCAGAATAACAGAGTCATCAGATAATGGAAAAGATCTTATTGCTTATGTGTCTGATAAGCTGCCGGGAGAATATGGTGCCGTGATCGCTGTGCTCGGAACAATGAGCGTAACAGAACCATTGGCGATTACAGATACTGAGCTGTACGCAGTTACAGGAACTGGAAAAGAGCAGTGGATATATTCAGGCTTTGTTACTGGTGGAAGTGGTAAGTATGAAACTCAGGTTGTTTCTGAGAATTTACCGGCTGGTTTAACTGTCTTTGCGGTTCCTGGCGGAGGCTCTTATGGAAGTAAATATTTTACTTTTCCGGAACTGTCACTGCACCAGTGGGAATTTATGAGTCACAGTATAAAATTGTGGATACAGGAACAAAGACAATTTTGCCAGTTACAATAAAAATTATAGTGACGGCTTCTAATGAGGCAAGATTTTATAGTTTTGTACTTAACAAGGCGTTTAATTCCCAGTTAAAAGAGGATGTTGTTGGGAAAATTGATAATGAGAACCGTAAGATTACGCTGCGGTTGCCAAAAGGAACTGATGTTACCAGACTGGCACCGAATATTGATTATGGTTCTGGTACAGGAACAGCGGTAGCAGATGAGTTTACCAGTGGCAGATCTCATGATTTTACAAATCCGGTACAGTATGTTCTGACAGCGCCAGATGGCGTAACGAAGATAACATATACGGTTACAGTTGTTTTTTACGATGAAACGCAGGGTGGTTCCGGGGAAACTGAGCATACGCATACCTGGGATGCCGGAGTTATAACGAAAGAGGCTACCATTCGAGTACAGGAATTAAGACATATACCTGTACTGTGTGCCAGAGCAAACGCGAAGAGGAAATTCCGAAGTTGGTTGTTTTACCGACGAATACGCCAGTACCAACGGCAACGCCGACGAATACGCCGGTACCAACGAATACGCCAGTACCGACGAACACACCAATACCAACGGCAACGCGACGAACACGCCGGTGCCGACGAATACGCCAGTGCCGACAAACACGCCAGTGCCGACGAATACGCCAGTACCGACGAACACGCCAGTACCAACGGCAACGCCGACAAACACGCCGGTACCAACGGCAACGCCAGTGCCGACGAACACGCCGGTGCCAACAGCAACGCCGACAAACACACCTGCGCCGACTGGATATAAAGTGGGCACAACAGTGAAACATCCAGCGACAAACGGATATTATAAAGTTACCGCCACCGACACAGTAGAGTATATAAAACCGATAAAGAAAAAAGTAAGCACTGTCACAATTCCAGACAGCGTAAATCTAAAGGGCGCGAATTACAAAGTAACCTCAATAGCCTCCAAAGCATTCAAGAGCAATAAATACCTGAAAAAGGCTATCATAGGAAACAATGTAATCCAGATTAAAAGCTATGCCTTTTATAAGTGCACGAAACTCTCTTACGTACAAATTGGCGGCTCAGTAAAAGCGATCGGAAAACAAAGCTTTTATGGCTGCAAAAAGTTAAACGAAATGAGAATCTACACCTCCCGCCTGAAAGCCAAATACGTAGGCTCCAATGCCTTCAAAGGCACTCCATCCAGGATGAAAGTCTACGTCCCCAGGAAAAAGGCAAAGAGCTACAAAACGGTTTTTGTAAAACGAGGCATAAGCAAAAAGATTGTAATAAAGAAGATGTAATATTTGTTTGTGTTATGGGAGGGATTTTGTATGAAATACCGAAGTAAAAAAGGTTTTACACTAGCGGAACTATTGATTGTAGTTGCAATTATTGCGGTATTGGTTGCTGTTTCAATCCCGATTTTTAATGGACAGCTTGAAAAAGCACGCAGGGCAGTGGATATGCAAAATGCGCGAATTATTAAGTCGGCATTGACGAATGCATATAATGAAGGGCGAATGGATATTCCAAAGAAAGCTGTAGGACAAGAAAATTCAGGCTGTGGTGTCTGGGTTGTGATATGTCGTAGCACAAGTGAACTGCCAGACGCATATACTTCAAGTATGTTAAATGAGAAAACTATCTATTGTGGAGCAAATTCCGGAGTTACAGTAAACGGTGTAAAAAGCAATAATTGGAAGTTGTATAATACTGGTGTTGAAGACGTATTAAAGGAGGCCGGTTTAAATTGTGATACTCTGAAAATTAAAAGCAGAAACGATAAGGAGAAAGGCTGGGATTGGATTGTTATAGAAGTCGGGTTTGCAAATGAGCAGTTTTACTCACGTATTTATAGTGGTTTTAAAGGGGGAAAATCGGGTATGGAAAATATAGCAGCTGGATCTTCAAACATCGAAAAAGCAATAGGCGGATCAAATTAATGTAACAAGAGAATATATAAGGGACTGTAATAGATGCGTGCTGCGTATGAAGTGACATTCATCTGTTATAGTCCCTTTTCTCTTGACATTTTTCCACGTAATGTGCAAAATAAACTCATAAAGTTCAAACAATTTCAGGAGAAATTATATCATGAGACAGGAGTTTTTCACTTAAAGGCACCGGAAGACTGGCTCAATGCTTCAAATAGATTTATATATTTTAAAGGCAGATTTCCCTGAAAAAAGTCGTAAACTAGAAATAAAAAGAAAGCTGTGAAACAAAATGAAACGAATTGATTTTGAAAATGGCACGGTAACCAGAAATATTTTCAGTGCTGCAATTCCCATGCTGGTAGCGCAGATACTCAGTCTTTTATATAATATTGTAGACAGAATCTATATCGCCAGAATCCCTGAAGTGGGAACTACAGCGCTTGGCGCAGTCGGCTTATGTTTCCCGTTAATCGTGATTATCACTGCCTTTGCCAATTTGTTTGGCAGTGGCGGCGCGCCTGTTTTTTCTATAAACAGAGGTATGAAAGACAACCAGAAAGCGCAGGAGGTGATGAACACTTCCTTCACTATGGTGTGCGGAAGCGGAATTATTCTGATGATAGCTGGTATGCTTTTTGCAAGACCTCTGCTGGTACTTTTTGGAGCATCTGAGGATGCTTTGGTTTATGCATATCCCTACATGATAATCTACCTGATCGGAACGGTTCCATCCATGATCGCCACAGGAATGAACCCGTTTATCAATGCACAGGGATACGCGACAACTGGTATGCTTTCTGTAGCGATTGGTGCAGTCGCCAATCTGATCCTGGATCCATTATTCATTTTTGTGCTTGGTTTTGGAATCAAAGGAGCAGCCATTGCGACTGTTCTTTCCCAGTTCCTATCAGCTGCTTATGTACTTCTTTTTCTTGAGAAAAGAGCGGAAATGAAAGCTCGGCTTTTGAAAAAAACAGAGCTGAAAAGCTGCAAAGAAAATGCAAAAAACATTGTCAGTCTTGGTACTGCAGGTTTCATTATGCAGCTGACAAACAGCCTGGTAACCATCTGCTGCAACAATGTTCTGGGAGTCACCGGAGGGGATGGTTACATATCGGTTATGACGATTGTATCCAGTGTACGTCAGATGGTAGAGACTCCGATCTATGCCATGAACGAAGGTACTTCCCCGATTCTCAGCTATAATTACGGAGCCAGAAGACCGAAACAGGTGCGCAAGGCAATGGTGACTCTGGCAGTGATGATCCTGGTTTATACAGCTGTTATGTGGAGCGTGATCATATTTGTTCCGGACTATCTGATCGCTGTTTTCAGCTCAGATAAGCTTCTGATAAAGGATGCAGTTCCGGCACTGAAGACCTACTTTGCAGCATTTATTTTCATGGATCTGCAGTATATCGGACAGACTGTTTTCAAGTCTTTGAACAAGAAAAAGCAGGCGATTTTTTTCTCACTTTTACGGAAGGTTTTTATCGTAGTGCCGCTGACATATCTGCTTCCTTATGGGTTTAAGATGGGAACTCACGGAGTGTTTATGGCAGAGCCGGTCTCCAATGTGATCGGGGGAAGCTTATGCATTATCACAATGCTGCTGATCGTGCTGCCGGAGTTAAAGCACATGGAGAGTAATTGCTAGAGCGTGTCCTCGCGCATTTTGCTTGGTGTTTTCCCAAAATAATCTTCAAATAAATGATAAAAATGGCTGATGTTTTCGTACCCTGTCTGGTTGGCAATCTGCTTAACCGGCAGGGTAGTTTGCTCTAATAGCTGCTGCGCATACTTCATCCGAACGTCCGTCACATATTGCTGGAAGGTTTTGCCTCTGTATTTTTTCAGAAGAAGATGGTAATAATTCCGGTGGTAGTGAAATTTGGCTTCCAGCTGGGACGTGGTGACAGTGGCGTAATTCTTCTGGATATAACGTTCCAGCTCGAATAAAAATGCTTTTTCCCGGCTTTCCTTACTGTCTGTGTGAAGCTGAATGGTATAGTCCTCGCACAAATGATGCAAAAGCCGGATCATCAGCCCTCGTTTCACCTGTTCATGTCCAGCCTCTCTTGTCAGATCTTCTTCCAAAAGGCGCTCCAGCAAAAAGTCAGCGTTAAACGTTTGTGTCTGTTTTAATTCCAGGAAATTTTGCTCCTTCTGTTGATTCCAGAGTGCGTGAAAAAGGAACTGTTTCATTTCATCTATGCCATCGTAGCTTCGAAGAAGCTTTTCCAGATAATCCGCCTGTACCTGGAGAAAAAGAACAGCGGCATTCTGGGATTCAATATAATCTGCATGTTCACAATTACAGTCAGTAATAACAAATTCGCCCTGCTCAAATCGTATTTTTTCACCAAACAGAACCTGGGTAAAGCTGCCCTCGATCACATAGAAAATTTCAACATACTCATGCTTGTGAAACCATCCAAGCCGCGGAAATTCCCTGTGAACCAGCCTTCGTCCGGCTGGGCTGATACTCCATTCTGTTCCATCCTCCTGATAGACAACCAGAAGTGTGGAAAGGGCGTCTGCGACTTTCCGGCAGTTGGCAGAGGAAAGAGAGGATTTGTTTTCATAAAAGGGCAAATCGTCATACTCGTACTGTTCTGGAATGCTCATGTAATGTTTTCGGATGTGGCGGATTCGTTCGGGTAAATCGTTGTAATAATCCATTTTGTTTCCATTCCTTCCTTAACAAAAGAATGTTGTATTGAAGTGGGATAACATCAGGGAGAAAAGGTTGTTGTTCCGGTTATTCGTGCATTTCGTCCTTGTTTCACAGTATATCATGTTATTTGGTTCTTGTCTGTGAGTGAGGGATATTTTATTATAAAAATAAAGTTAGAGTTCATTTCCAGGAAATCATAGAAAAGGAGAACCAAGTTATGCGAAATCAGAACATTGACCAGGGATGGCAGTTTAATCATGGCACATACGAGGGGCTTTACAGTGCGCCCAAGGAAAAAGAAAACCGTATAGTGAATCTTCCCCATGATTATATGATCGAAAGTGATCCCACTGAAAGCGCAGCGGCAGGTCCGGCCAGTGGTTATTATACTGCGGGTGTGGCGTGCTATACGAAATATATTATGATTCCAGAAGAATGGGAAAATGAAGAGATATATCTGCATTTTGACGGTGTAATGCTGAATGCGACGGTAGATATCAATGGCGGAAAAGCGGCGCTCCAGCACAATGGATATATCCCGTTTTCTGTAAACATTACACCCTATATTTACTTTGGAAAAAAGAACCGCGTTACGGTCACCGTGAATCCCAGCATGCAGCCAAATTCCCGCTGGTATTCCGGTGCTGGAATCTTCCGGAGCGTGGAATTATGCCATTTTCCGAAGGTTCATATTGCCAATGACGGGATTTTCGGCTACACAAAAAGCATTGATTATGACAAGCAGGGAAAACCGGAATATGCCTATCTGGAGACCGCTGTGGAAGTGCAAAATGAGACACTGGAAAACAAAATTGCAGTGGTGGAGGTTTTCCTTACCAAGGATGGCAGCGATGAGATCCTGATTACCAGGAAGCAGAAAATACAGATCAATCCCAATACCACAGAAACAGCACATCTGAAGCTTACTGTAGAGAATCCGTGTCTATGGGATATTGATACTCCGGAGCTTTACAAGCTGCATGCCAGGGTTACGGATGTGGGAATTTTTAAGACTCATTTTGTACCTGCAGATCAAACTACTTCCGATGAAACTTCCGTATTATTTGGCATCAAAACCGTAACCGCAGATGTAAATCATGGACTGCGCATTAACGGAAAAACAGTGAAATTAAAAGGTGGCTGCATTCATCACGACAATGGAATGCTTGGCGCAGTTTCCCTTTATGATTCCGAGTACCGCAAGCTGTCCGTTCTGAAATCCATTGGCTTTAATGCCATCCGGACCACTCACAATCCGCCGTCTTCTGCGCTGATGGAAGCCTGTGACCGTATCGGAATGTATGTGTTTGATGAAGCCTTTGACGCGTGGGGAATCATGAAACAGCCTGGAGATTACAACCTGTTTTTTGACACGGACTGGGAAAAAGACCTGACTGCATTTATCAAAAGAGACCGTAATCATCCCTCTGTTATTATCTGGTCAACTGGAAATGAAATTACCGAGCGTGGCGGGCTGAACAATGGATATACCGTAGCAACAAGACTGGCCGAAACAGTCAAAGGCTGGATCCAAGCCGCCCGGTATCTAACGGAATCTGCTCTTTCTGGTGCGGTCTGGATGATGAATTGACAGAAGAAAATATGAAGAAAATCATGGGGGAAGCTGCAGATGAAAACGGCTCCTTACAGAATGAGGATGGAAATGCTTCTGCGCAAAATGTGGGGAAAGTGGCTCTGTGCAGAATGTAAATGAAAGCAGTTCCCTGCAAAATGCCGATGGCGGAAAAGATGACACCAGTTGGGAGGAATATTCTGAGGCATTTACCAACGGTCTTGACATTGTAGGCTACAACTACATGGAAGATAAATATCCTCTGGATCACGAAATGTTCCCGGAACGAGTAATTTTAGGCTCAGAAAACTATCCAAATGAGATAGGAATCCGCTGGCCAATGGTAGAAAGCACCCCATATGTGATCGGAGATTTCACCTGGACTGCATATGATTATATCGGGGAGGCGGGCATTGGCAAATCCGTGTTCCTCGATGCGGATGATCCTCTTCTGAAAGAAGGTCCATATGCATTAATGTCTCACACTTCTTCTTATTCATGGCGTCTTGCCAATGATGCGGATGTGAATATTAACGGAAGAATTCTTCCACAGGGAGCCTACAGAAGCGTTGTTTGGGGAAGCAAAGAGACTTATCTTTATTCCTATGATCCGTCTGTTTTTGGAAAAACAGAGCTGATCAGCCGCTGGGGATTTACGGATGTAAAGAAAAGCTGGAACTGGAAAAATGCAGAAAATTCATCGGTACAGGTGGCGGTTTTTTCCAATGGTAATACTGTGGAAATCTTGCAAAACGGTGCTTCTGTAGCAACCTGCAAAGCTGGTGAAAGACTGGCTGCCGGATTACCGAAATCCTTCCTTTTTGATGTGAAATACGTTCCTGGAAAATTGGAAGCAGTTAGCTATAAGGACGGCGAAATCCTTTCCAGAGACACGTTGGAAACCACCGGCGCAGCTAAGAAAATCCAGCTTCATCCAGAGAAAACCACACTGACAGCGGATGGACACAGCGCAGTTTATGTGGGCATTGAACTGGTGGATGAGGAAGGAAGACATGTGCCGGATGAGGATATAAAGGTAACCGGAAGCATTGTAACAACTGCAAATTGTGAGAATTCTGTAAGTGATGGGCTGGCTAAAACTGCGGAGACATCTGCTAGATCTGCGGCATATCTGGCAGCCTTTGGTTCCGCAAATCCGGTAACGGCGGAGAATTATACCAAGGGAACATTTACCACCTATAAGGGTTATGCAATGGCGATTATCCGTGGCGGTTATGCAGCAGGAAGCTGCACACTGAAGATAAGTGCAGAGGGACTTGAGGACGCGGCAGTAACATTAAATATAACAGAAATGACAAAATAAGATGATGCCAGGGACGATAGAATTATTGTTCCTGGCATCTTTACTGGAAGATAGTAAAAAGGGCTTTAAATGTACAATTTTTTGTGTGAAAAATTGCAAAAGAAAGATTCGCATAATTCAAAATATTTTTTTATGAAAATTTTGTACAAGGGAATCAGAAAAAGTGGCATTGATGTTGTCGGTTATAAAAATGTACAATAATAACAGTTTTCCAATAATATATTAGAAAGGCAGATTATAAAAATGAAGCAGATATACAATCCTTATTTACCACTAGATGAATACGTACCAGACGGCGAACCTCATTTATTTGACGGACGGGTTTACATTTATGGTTCCCATGATCTGGCTGGCGGAGAGGCTTATTGTCTGGGTGATTATGTGACATGGTCAGCACCGGAGAATGACCTGACAGACTGGAGATACGAAGGCGTAATCTACAGAAAGGATCAGGATCCTTCAAATAAAGAAATGCACAGAGAAATCTGGGCACCGGATGTGGCGAAAGGAACGGACGGAAAATATTATCTGTTTTACTGTCTGGCCTTTTATCCTGAAATCGGTGTGGCAGTCAGCGATTCCCCGGCAGGCCCTTTTGAGTTTTATGGACATATTCATTACCCGGAAAATATAAAAAACGGAAAGACACTTTCGGAACATTTACCATTTGATCCGGCAGTACTTGTAGATGACGATGGAAAGGTATTTCTTTATTACGGCTTCAGCCCGGCTGTTCCGCTGAAAAAAGAGGGGGAAGATGGCGATATTGAAGGTGCCGAAAAGCTGGAATTCAGCGAAGGAGCTATGGTAGCTGAACTGGAAAGCGACATGCTGACGCTGAAAGAAGAGCCTCACATGATGATTCCAGGAGGACTGAAGGAAGGCGGAACCAGCTTCGAAGGTCATGGCTTTTTCGAGGCTTCTTCTATGAGAAAAGTAGGTGAAAAATACTATTTCGTATATTCCAGTAAATTAAGCCATGAACTGTGTTATGCAGTCAGCGACTATCCCGACAGAGAATTTACTTTCGGAGGCACTTTAATTTCTAACGGTGATATCGGATATGAGGGAAATCAGGAACCACATAATATGATGGGAAATAATCATGGCGGAATGGTGAAAGCAAATGGTCAGTGGTACATTTTTTATCATAGACAGACTCACGGAACAGAGAGCTCCAGACAGGGCTGCGCAGAAAAAATAACCATCCAGGAAGACGGCAGCATTAAACAGGTTGAAATGACCAGCTGTGGACTGAACAAGGGAGGGCTGTCTGATAAAGGTACTTATCCGGCAGCAATTGCATGTAATCTCATGGGCAAGGATTCCATTGGAAAAATCACTTATGGAGCATCTTTGAAAGACACACAGCCATATATTTTTGAAGAGAATAACGATCTTCATTATATTGCCAATATTGGTGACGGAGTGGTTGTAGGCTATAAATATTTTGCTGTTGAAAAGCTGTCGAAGGTTGTTCTGTGTTTAAGAGGTGATGCAGAAGGTGAAATTAAAGTAAGCGCAGATCTGGCTGGGAAAAGTGAACTTGGCAGCAGTAGATTTAAGCTGCAAGGTAAGGAATGGAATACGGTGGAAATTCCAGTAAAAGCAGAAACAGGAAAAACAGGATTGTTCTTTAGATTTGCTATAGATGGAACTGTGGAATTTAAGGAATTCACATTGAGTTAAGACTGTAATCAGTTAAATCGGGATTGTTATCTAAATAACACTGCCATGTAAACAATAAACATTTGTATAGAGCAAAAAGTTTCTTTGTGTACATCCATTCCTACATAAACTGTGTTATAATTTATTTGATGACCTCCATTTGTATGTGGTAATCCCTGTTGCTATTGATATTTTCAATTTATAGTATACAGGTAAATACACGAATCTGCAAAACGGAGGTCATTAAATATTGTCTAAATGACATTGACAATATAGTTATCTGGAAAGATATTATGGGGGATATTCAAATGATTAGCATTGCAGTGTTAGAAGATGAAGATGAGTTTGCGAAAACTTTGATGGGACATATTCATCAATATAGTATTGAAATGAATATACCGATAGAGGTCGAAAAGATTCTATGATGGAATGAGTTTTCTGGATGAATATTCAGAAAAATACCAGATTGTCTTTATGGATATTGCCATGCCGAATATGAATGGAATGGAGACAGCAGAAAAACTGCGTAAAATTGATAAAGAAGTATGTCTTATTTTTGTTACAAGCTTGGCACAATATGCGATTCGTGGATATGAGGTTTCTGCCCTGGATTTTATTGTGAAGCCGGTAAGCTATGAATTATTTAAAATCCGAATGGAGAGAGCAATCTCGTTGGTTCACAAAACCGATTATTATACGATAAAGACTGCAGATGGGATAAGAAAAATTAATATCAATAATCTGATGTATATAGAAAGTAATAAACATTATCTTTATTTTCATACAACAAAGGACGTCTGCAGAATGCGAGGAACGATGAAAGAAATAAGTGAATCTTTTGAAAACAAAAGCTTTGCGTTTATAAGTGGTTCGTTGCTGGTAAATCTTTCTTATGTAGAAGAAATGTATGGGAATACTATTAAGATTGGAGAAGAAATATTATCTATAGCAAGAATGTATAAGATGAAGTTCAGAGAAAAATTAGCTGGATATCTTGGGGGAATATTCTAATGAATTGGAAAAGCTTGTTCGAAATCAATATTTATCATGGCTACATTTTTCAAATTTTACTGGCAGAGATTTTGTTCACATTTAAATTGAAACGCAGATCACATTTTTGGATAAGGGCAATTGTTGGATGCGTGGTTTATTGCTTTTTATCTATAATCATTCCTAATTTTATTGCCCGGTATACATCAGGCCTTTTTTCAATGATTATTTTTTTGCTTTCTGTTGGCTTGTGTGAAGCTTGTTTTAATAGCGGATTTAGAAACATTATTTTTTGTTGTGTAGGTGCACAGTTGACACAGAACCTGTCTTATAATATTGAAAATCTGATTTATCTGCCATTTGCAGAAAAAATTTCATATTGGGGATGGTTTTTAATATCAGTCGTAACAACATTTATCGTGTATATTGTATGCTATTTTCTCTTTGCAAGAAGACTAAACAGTGAACAACCAGCAGGTGAAAGAGGTGTAGGAGTATATTTGTTTTCTCTAACTACGGCATTATTTGCATACTTGATGCAATATTTAATGCAGCTTTATAAAATCGATGTCATCTGGGTGACACGTCCCCCGCTAATTCTTTGCTGTATTTTTGGATTATGTGTACAATTCGAATGGTTTGCATTGGAAAATAGAAGAGCAGAAAATATTTTTCTGGAACGTATGTTAGAAAAGGAAAAAACGTCAATATGAGATAACAAAGACCAAGTATGGATTTGATAAATATGAAAGCGCATGACCTGAAGCATCAAATTACAAGAATTAGGAGCATGAAAAATGCGCAGGATGATGAACTGGATAAAATTGAAAATGTGATCGATCAATATGAAATGAGCAGTATGACGGGAAATAGAACTTTGGATGTGATATTAGCCGAAAAAACGATGTTATGCAGAAAACACAATATCCAGATGACCATTATGGCGGATGGAAAGGCATTGGAATTTATGAGCACTGCGATATAGCAGCATTGTTTGGAAATGCATTGGATAATGCAATAGAGTGTGAATACACGATTGAAGATAAAGAAAAAAGATGCATAACACTGGATATACATAAAAAGGGAAATATGCTGATTATACGTCTGGAGAATTATTGTCAGAATGAATTGAAAGCAGATACAAATTTTCCAGAGACATCAAAGAAAGATAAATATAATCATGGATTTGGACTAAAAAGTATTCATTATATAGCAGAAAAGTATGACGGTGTTGTCAAAATCGGCGTGAAGAATAATATATTTATTCTTTCCATACTCTTTCAAGTGCAATAGAAGACAAGATTTGCCAAATCGGTGAGAATATTTGCCAGAGCGAAAATTTGATATCCTTTCATGGTAAAGTAAGGAAAATAAACATGAAGGGAGAAGAATTTTATGAAAAAGAAACACATAGGAAGATGGCAGCGTAGTTCTATCGCTGTACTCAGCATTCTGTTAGCAGCCAGCTCAGGTCTGACTGCTGGTGCTGTTTCATACAAATCTTTGATTTGCACTGCAATTGGGGGAGATATGTATAAAACAGTTGACAAGCAGCACTCTGAACCAGTTGTTCCTTATCCAACAAATGGAGAAAGCTTAGAAGAATGGAAGCAGGAAGCAGATGCTCTTGTAGAAGAGGTAGAGTCAGAAGGAATTGTATTGCTGAAAAACGAAGGAGAAGTGCTTCCACTTGCAAAGGGAAACAAACTCTCTTTATTTAGCAGATCTTCTGTTGACCTGGTATTAGGAGGTACGGGAGCAGGAGGAATAGATCCTTCCAAGACGGTTGATCTGAAAACTGCGCTGGAAGAAGATGGAGAATTTGAAGTAAATAATACACTCTGGGATTTTTATAAAACATATGATGGAAAAGACGGCTATATCCGTAGCAACGGAAGTTATTCAGGGGCATTACCGGAAGATATTTTTTACAGCAGAGGTCCCACAAAGCGAATATACAGATGCAGTAAAAGCTTCTTATGCAGATTATAACGATGCAGCAGTTGTTGTGATCTCAAGAGTTGGCGGAGAAGGATCCGATATGCGGCGGGAGATTTTGGAGACGGAACAAAATATCTGGCATTGCAAGAGCAGGAAAAGGAATTGTTGCGTTCTATTCAGGAATCAGGACAATTCAAAAAAACGATTGTATTGCTCAATTCTTCAAATGCACTGGAACTTGGATGGATGGATCAGAAAGAATATGGAGTGGATGCATGCTTATGGATCGGTGGAGTTGGTCAGAGCGGTGCAAGAGCAGTTGCTGATGTACTGGCAGGAAAAATAAATCCATCTGGTCATTTGGTAGATACCTATGCAGCAGATTCATTTTCATCTCCAGCAATGCAGAACTTTGGTGATTATACATATTCAAATGCAGATGAAATTGAAAAACAGATTGGTGGACAGAACAGTGGTACGAAATATGTTGTCTATCGTGAGGGAATTTATGTTGGCTATCGGTATTATGAAACACGATATGCAGACAGTGTGATTGATCCGGAAGGTACAAATGCAACATCTTCAGCAGGAGCCTATGTCGGGGAAACATGGAATTATGGAGATGAAGTGTGTTATCCATTTGGATATGGATTAAGTTATGGTACAAAAGATGGTCAGCCATTTGAACAGAAATTGGTTTCTGCAAAGGTAACAGAAGACGGCTTTGAAGCTGAAGTAAAAGTTACAAATACTGGAGATATGGCAGGAAAAAGTACTGTTCAGCTTTATGCACAGCAGCCATATAAAACAGGTGGAATTGAAAAGTCCGCAGTTCAGCTTGTTGGATTCGAAAAAACAGATGTTTTAGAGCCTGGCAAGTCAGAGACAGTTACGATTACAGCAGATAAAGAAGACTATTCCAGTTATGATTATAAAGAAGAAAAGACATATGTGCTGGATAGTGGCGATTACTATTTTGCAATTGGTAACAATGTGCATGATGCATTAAATAATATTCTTGCAGCGCAGGGCATGACAACCCAAAATGGCATGGATGAAGAAGGCGATGCTTCAGCTGTTTATCAGTGGAATCAGGCAGAAAAAGAGCTCTTATCCACTGCAGTATCCGGAGCGGAAATCACTAATCAGTTCGACAATGCATCTCTGGAATATTATGGACAGGAAACAGGATACCTTACAAGAAGTGATTGGAATACATTTCCGGAAAGTTATACGGATCTTGCTGCAACAAATGAAATGATGGCAGATATTGATGCTCAGGGAAGCTATGAAAGCAGTGGGCTTGTAGATAAAGATATTACAACAGGAAAAGAATAATGAAATTGCCTTTGCATCTATGAAATGGAGCGGATTTTAATGATGAAAGATGGGATACATTGTTAGATGAGCTTACCGTTGAAGATATGGTGAAAATGGTAACTG
>ENA-OQAA01000731-OQAA01000731.1-human-gut-metagenome-genome-assembly--contig:-NODE-731-length-20970-cov-2.187497_pt1 | contig 20970 bp, 22 predicted proteins | sample MGYA00242489_ERZ504515 | MGnify/ENA primary metagenome ERZ504515 (study PRJEB26092, sample SAMD00036237) | human gut metagenome | host: Homo sapiens | study: EMG produced TPA metagenomics assembly of... | reverse complement strand
TACGCGAGCTGGGTTCAGAACGTCGTGAGACAGTTCGGTCCCTATCCGGCGTGGGCGTAGGATATTTGAGAGGAGCTGCCCTTAGTACGAGAGGACCGGGGTGGACTGGCCGCTGGTGTATCTGTTGCACTGCCAAGTGCATGGCAGAGTAGCCAAGCCGGGACGGGATAAACGCTGAAGGCATCTAAGCGTGAAGCCCCCCTCAAGATGAGATATCCCAACGCAAGTTGTAAGACCCCTTGAAGACGACGAGGTAGATAGGACAGAGGTGGAAGTGCAGTAATGTATGGAGCTGACTGTTACTAATCGGTCGAGGGCATAACCAAGTGGTGATAGGAGAATGGATGGAAGAGAAAGAACTTAGAAAAGTAGTTGACTGTATGTGATTTTGAAGGTATATTAATAATATATAGGGGATTGGTCAAATGGTATGATAGGAGTCTCCAAAACTTTTGGTGGGAGTTCGATTCTCTCATCCCCTGCTTTGAAAAGCCTTAAGAACAGCGTAGAATTGTTGTTTTAAGGCTTTTTTTATTTTAAATTTTAAAGAGTAGTAATCCCTGCAGGATGAATGTATGGAACACAGTTCTAATGAAATAGCTGCACGATAACTCTATGCTTTTTAAACGATTCAACAACCAAAAGAATTTCCCTTAGTGCTTTTTCTTTAGGAACATAGAAATCAGCATCGCCAAGATCCCTAAGAATAAATAGACCAATGCATATAAGAGAAATGCCTTTTCACCTATATCCAAAAACAACCATGTACCAGCCAAAAAGAATAACGCTGTAAGAATTGGTGATGCCCATAATTTTTTTATGTCTTTACCAGCATATACTCCCGCACAAATTGCGTAAATAGGGTTCAATGCAAAAAGTAGAATAAGGCAAGTTGCCATTCCGCTGTCATCTTCTAGAAAGGTAACCGCAAGACAAGGCAATCCCAACATAATTCCCCCTGATGCTAGATCCAAGGTAAAAATTTCTTCATGTGCGCAAGCTCCTTTACCAATTCAATCTTCTTATAGTTTTTAGTTCCTATCAAAACGTGTCAATTCCAATGTTGTAAACCGCTATGTATCAAATTCTAAAAGATACATTATATCCGTATCTAAATCATATAGTGCTAAAGAAAAATTGAAGGAACCTCTAAATATATTCGTGTCATCTTTAGTATCTTTGCTGTTTGCATATCTATCATAAAAATAATAATATCCATTCTTAATTTCAGGAATATTTGAAGCATCAGCCAGATTATAATTACAAAAATGATCTTCTTTTTCACCTCCATACATTAAAAGCTGAAGATTCTCTGTCAATGGAAGGATTTTCCATTCCTTTGTATATTCCAATGCTTTTTCTTTATTTTCAGAGCAATCTAATATTAGAACGTAATCTCCATCTCCATGAAAACCTCTGTGACTATCTGTTTCTTTTAAAACCTTAAACTCTTTTTTATTAAAGCCAAAGGTATCTTTAATGAAATGATTCCGTTTTGCTTTTAATGTGTAATCAAATAAAAATGGGCTACTTAAAGTGATGATCACCAACAATACAACAACTAGTTTCCAGCGTTTCATAGAACATCTCCTTTCCTTTCTTTTGTCATCGTATTTACTATGTTTCGTTTTTCACAGTATATCATATTTTTCTACAAACATTTCTTAATATTTTTTTATTTTTGCTTTCAGAAGCTCAAATGTGTAATTACTCTGCCTATAAATACTTAGCAGAGTACCACGCCCATAGCATACTTCGCATGAGCGTGGGTGAATGCGGTTAATTTTTGCTTCCTCGGTTTTGAATGTATTTTGTACAAGCATTCTGGTATTATCACCTGATGTTTCTTGGTGCTCCACAAATGCCACATTAACAAAAAGAAAGGATCTGTATCCGGGTTACATTTTTGCAAATTAAGATTGTGCAATTCGCGACAACAATGGCAAAAGCTATTTGAAGTTTCCACATTTTCATGGCGACTACCTTCCAATTGGTTATGTAAGTGGCTCTTTGAAAGAGGTACGTGTAAGACCTTATTATAGTGATTTCCTTGTAATCTGTGTTTATGAAACTGAGTCAACAGAACCATTACCAGAAAACGGTAATGGTTGCGGCATTGATTTTGGAATTTCAAACATCGTAGCTCTCGTAAGCAATACACAAAAGTGCATGCGCTACAAAGGCGGTGCATTAAAAGCACAAAATCAATGGTATAATAAGCAACGTTCGTACTATCAGTTCATTGCGATGCAAGGACACGAGGCAAAAGGAGCAAAACAACCGGGAGTGTTGAATACCAGGCGTATGGAACAATTGAATCGTAAAAGGAATCAATTCTTTCATGATGCATTGCATAAAATTGCATCTGATGTTGTAAAATTTTGCCTCGAAAATGATATACGAGCTATCGTACTTGGTAAAAATAAGAATTGGAAACAGAACTGTAATCTGGGACACCACAATAACCAGATTTTTGTTCAAATGCCTATCGCAACGCTTAGTTATTGCATCAAATACAAAGCAGAAGAGAATGGCTTATTTGTAATGGAACAAGGAGAATCTTACACACCAAAAGCAAGTCTTGTTGATGGAGATAAAATCCCAGTTGTTGGTGATCAGGAAAAACCTTCTTTTTCAGGTAAGCGTGTTAGTGGTAGACTATATTGCACGAAAGAACAGATGCTCATTAATGCCGACTTAAATGGTGCCGGCAATATTTTAAGAAAAGCATATCCAACAGCTTTTGAAGGTATAACAGATTATCACTTCCTAAATAAAATCATTGTAAAAAAATGCAATACCATGTATTCCAGAAATGGATAGCAGCCTCATGAGCGGGCTTGTATTTGCGCAAGCGGTACGAAACCACTTCCATTTTTGTTAGAGAAAATGCAAGTGGTAGTTCATAAAATTTAAATTACAATATATCCCTATAAGAGCTGTTTTTGTATTGTGCCGACTTGACATTCCCCACAGCTAAAGCAAGGGTCTACGACACATTGGATAATCGTCGTCACCAGACAACAAGCCTATCACACGATTCTCTTCTTATACCTTCACAGTCAAAAAATAATTAAATATTTAATTAAATTTTCGGTGAAAAATATTAAAAAAATATAAATAGTACGAATGGATATTGACATTTTTTGTATAGAAAAATAAAATATTAATTAAACAATTAACTAATTTAGAAAGGAGAGACAGAATGGGAGAGAGTACACAGTTATTGATGTGTCATGTGATGCACCTGTATTTGCAGAGAAGCATTTGTCTGTTTAAGGAGTTAGATATACATCCGGGACAGGCGGGACTTTTGTGGGCGTTGAATTGCAAAGATCAAGATCACAGAGGTATGGCACAAAAGGAACTGGCAAAACATATCGGTGTAAAGCCTCCTTCGATTACCGTAATGTTAAAGAAGTTGGAAGCAGAAGCGTATATAGAGAAGAAGCAGGATGAAAATGATCAGAGGATCATGAGAATTTTTCTTACGGAGAAAGGAAAGAATATTGCGGCAAAAATGGAAACTGTGATGGAGCAGTTGGAACAGGAAGCGTTCGCAAATATGAATGAGCAGGAAGTAATGCTTTTTCGCAGACTCTTGCTTCAGATGAGAGACAACTTAAAGAGTGCAGGCAGAAAGGAAGATTAAAATGGGAAAATTATTTAAATTTATGAAGCCGTATGCAGCAACCATTCTGATGATTGTTGTGTTTCTTGTACTTCAGGCTTACTGTGACCTGTCGTTGCCGGGATATACATCAGACATTGTAAATGTCGGTATCCAGCAGGGCGGAATTGACACGGCGATACCAGAACAGATTTCTGTGGAAGATATGGACAGATTATTTTTGTTTGTTTCTGAGCAGGATCAGAAGACGGTTCTAGACGCGTATGAAAGAGATACAGATACTTATGAGTCTGAGGCATATGTGCTGAAGGATGGAATTTTGAAGAATGAGAAGAGAACAGATAAAATCGGGGCAATCTTAAGTAAACCGATGATGCTTGTGACTGTGTTTTCATCAGACAGTGAGGAGACAAAGGAAATGACAGATGCGATGTTTGCCAGTCTCCCAAAAGAAATGTTAAGCGAAGACATGACAGTTTTTGATGTGCTTGGCATGATGCCAGAAGAACAGCGGGCGCAGATGGTGACTCAGATTGGAGAGAAGGTCGATGAGATGCCGGAGACGATGTTGGAACAGGCGGCGACCATTTATCTCAAAGAAGCATATAAAAACTTGGGAATGGATACGGATAAGATTCAGACTGGTTATATGTTGCGCACAGGAGGAAAAATGCTGGCGCTTGCTGCGGGTGGAATGATTGTGAGTATGATCGTTGGATTCCTGGCATCCAAAGTAGGTGCTTCGACAGGGCGAGATCTGCGAGGAAAAGTATTCCGCAAGGTGGTAGAATTTTCAAATGGAGAATTTGACAAGTTTTCAACTGCATCATTGATTACGAGAAGCACAAATGATATACAGCAGATTCAGATACTGACGGTGATGATTTTGCGAATGGTACTTTATGCACCGATCATGGGAATGGGAGGTGTATTCAAAGTATTCCATACGAATGTGTCTATGTCTTGGATCATCGGGCTTGCAGTTGTCCTGATTGCGATGGTCGTAATGGTCTTATTTGTTGTAGCAATGCCGAAATTTAAGATCTTGCAAAATCTGGTAGACCGATTAAATCTTGTTACAAGAGAAATTCTTACTGGATTGCCTGTTATCCGTGCGTTCAGTACAGAAAAGCATGAGGAAGAGCGATTTGATCAGGCAAACAAAGATTTGACAAAGACAAACTTATTTGTCAATCGTGCTATGACCTTTATGATGCCGACGATGATGCTGATCATGAATGCAATCTCAATCCTGATTGTATGGGTAGGTGCAAATGGAATTAACGATGGTCAGATGCAAGTTGGAGATATGATGGCATTTATTCAATATACAATGCAGATTATTATGGCATTCTTAATGATCTGTATGATCTCAATCATGCTTCCGAGAGCGGCGGTTTCTGCAACGCGTGTGGATGAAGTGTTGACAAGTACAACGCTGATCAATGATCCGAAGCAGCCGAAACATCTGAAAGAAGGCAAGGGGATGGTAGAATTTAACCACGTATCGTTTCGGTATCCGGGTGCGGAGGAAGATGTGCTGCATGATATTTCCTTTACAGCAAAACCAGGTGAGACGACAGCGATCATCGGAAGTACCGGAAGTGGTAAATCTACAATGGTAAATCTGATTCCAAGATTTTATGATGTGACAGAAGGAAAAATTACGATTGATGGGGAAGATATCCGAAATGTAACACAGCATGAGTTGAGAGACCAGCTTGGCTATGTGCCGCAGAAAGGAGTTCTGTTCTCAGGAACCATTGCAAGCAACATTTTGTATGGGAATCCAGATGGAAGTGAAGAGACGATGATGGAGGCTGCAAAAGTGGCTCAGGCAGCAGAATTCATTGAGGAGAAGCCAAAAATGTTACGACAGCAGAATCTCCCAGGGGGGAGGAAATGTTTCTGGTGGACAGAAACAACGTTTATCGATTGCAAGGGCAATTGCGAAAGATCCAAAGATATTTATTTTTGACGATAGTTTTTCTGCTTTGGACTATAAGACCGATGTAACATTGCGGAAAGCATTAAAAGAACATACTGTGAACAGCACAGTCATCATTGTTGCACAAAGAATCAGCACGATCCTCCATGCAGATCAGATTATTGTTCTGGATGAAGGAAAGGTTGTGGGAATTGGAACGCACAAAGAATTGCTGAAAAATTGTGATGTATATTATCAGATTGCGGCATCTCAGTTATCGGAAAAAGAACTGGAACGAGATCTTAATCAGGATGAACAGGAAGGGGGCAGATAGGCATGAGTAAAGGACAAAGACATGGTGGTGGCCATATGGGCGGCATGCGAGCCGGGGAGAAAGCAAAAGATTTCAAAGGCACAATGAAGAAACTCCTGAAATATATGAGCGCATATAAGTTGGGAATATTTGCAGTGATGCTTTTTGCAGTCGGAAGTACGATATTCACTATCGTAGGACCGAAGATTCTTGGAAAAGCCACAACAGAAATCTTTCATGGACTTGTAAGCAAAGTGTCAGGTGGAAGTGGAATTGATTTTGACAAGATTACGCAAATCCTTCTGTTTCTGTTAGGATTGTATGTGTTGAGTGCGCTGTTCTCCTTTATTCAGGGATTTATTATGACAGGAGTGTCCCAGAAGCTGACTTACAAACTCAGAAAAGAAATTTCTGAGAAGATCAACCGTATGCCGATGAATTATTTTGATACAAAGACGCACGGCGAGGTGCTTTCCAGAGTTACCAATGACGTGGATACATTAAGTCAGAGTTTGAACCAGAGTGCGACACAGATTATTACTTCTTTTACGACGATCATAGGTATTTTGGTTATGATGCTCAGCATCAGTCCTCTGATGACTGTTGTAGCATTGTTAATTCTTCCGGTGTCAATGCTCCTGATTTCCACGATTGTAAAGAAATCACAGAAACACTTCAAGAATCAACAAGAGTATTTGGGACATGTCAACGGACAGGTAGAGGAGGTCTATGGAGGCCACAGCATTGTCAGAGCATTTAACAAGGAAGATGATGTCATCCGGGAGTTTACTGAGACAAATGAAATTTTATATCAGTCTGCATGGAAATCTCAGTTTTTCTCGGGGATGATGATGCCGATCATGCAGTTTATTGGAAATCTTGGATATGTGGCAGTAGCAATTTTAGGTGGATATCTGGCAATCAAAGATGCGATTGAAGTCGGAGATATCCAGTCCTTTATCCAATATGTAAGAAGTTTTACGCAGCCAATCACACAGGTGGCACAGGTGGCCAATATGTTACAGTCTACAGCGGCAGCTTCTGAGAGAGTTTTTGAATTTTTGGAAGAAGAGGAAGAAGACCAGTTTGCAGAGCATCCGGTTTCCGTAGAGGGATTGAAGGGAGATGTAGAATTTAAACATGTTCATTTTGGATATAATGAAGATCGTATAATTATCAATGACTTCTCTGCAAAGGTGAAGGAAGGACAGAAAATTGCCATTGTAGGACCGACCGGAGCAGGAAAGACAACAATGATCAAACTTCTGATGAGATTTTACGATGTCAACAGTGGAGAAATTTTGATCGATGGACATAATCTGAAAGATTTTAACAGAAGTGAACTTCGACAGATGTTTGGAATGGTGCTGCAAGATACATGGCTGTTCCATGGATCGATCAAAGACAATATCCGCTATGGAAAGCTTGATGCGACCGATGAAGAAGTCGTAGAGGCAGCAAAGGCAGCATATGTACACCGGTTTGTGCAGACCCTTCCAGATGGATATGATATGGAGTTGAATGAGGAAGCAAGCAATGTATCACAGGGACAAAAGCAGCTGCTTACGATCGCAAGAGCGATTCTGGCAGATCCAAAGATTTTGATCTTAGACGAGGCGACTAGCTCAGTGGATACAAGAACGGAAATCAGGATCCAGAAAGCTATGGATAATCTGATGAAGGGCAGAACAAGTTTTATCATCGCGCATAGATTGTCTACAATCCGTGATGCGGATTTGATCCTTGTTATGAAGGATGGAGATATCGTAGAGCAGGGAAATCATGAAGAACTGTTGGAAAAAGGTGGATTTTATGCAAATCTCTATAATTCTCAGTTTGAGCAGACAGGTGCATAGAATTATTTCGGATAATTGCAGAGAACAGAGTTGGAGAGCAATGATAAACAGATACTAAAAAGAAAATAAAAAAGACCCGTGCGGTAAGGGAGAAATCCTTGAAAATCTGATTTTTAGGAATCTTACCGTACGGGTTTTATTTATTGTTCAGAATTAATGATAAAGTTTTTTGTTCTCATATTTTGCTTCAGAAGTCAGCTGGATGGAAAGCTTTTTGAATTGCTTGACGTCAACTTCGGAGAGCATTACGGATGTATGAACCTGACAGCTCTTAATTTTGGAATCTGATCTAAGGCAAGCTGTGCGGTTTCATTTGTTGCGGCGCTGATGGAAAGTGCAATCAGAACTTCATCAGTATGAAGGCGCGGATTTTTACTTCCCAGATAGGCAGTTTTCAGTTTTTGGATCGGTTCGATGGCAGATGGAGAAATGATGTGCACTTCATCCTCAATGCCGGCGAGTTTCTTCAGAGCATTTAAAAGTAATGCAGCAGATGCTCCGAGAAGGTTACTTGTCTTTCCGGTAATGATACTTCCATCAGGAAGTTCTAAAGCGGCAGCAGGAGCACCTGTCTCTTCGGCACGCTTCAGTGCGGCATCCACAACGGTACGATCATTGACTGTAATATGCGCCTGTTTCATCAGAAGTTCAATCTTAAATACTTCTTCTTCGGTGGAAGTTCCTTCTGCGAGCCCATTCAATGCCTGATAGTAGCGGCGGATAATTTCCTGATTGGATGCATCACGACACGCCTCATCGTCACAGATACAGTTTCCGGCCATATTTACACCCATATCTGTCGGGGATTTGTAAGGGTTTTCTCCATATATTTTTTCGAAAATAGCACTGAGCACCGGGAAAATTTCCACATCACGATTATAATTGACAGTTGTAATGCCGTAGGCTTCCAGATGGAATGGGTCGATCATATTGACGTCATTTAAATCAGCGGTAGCAGCCTCATAGGCAAGATTGACCGGATGTTTTAAAGGAATGTTCCAGATAGGGAACGTTTCAAATTTTGCATATCCGGCGCGGACACCACGCTTATGCTCATGATAGAGCTGAGAGAGACAGGTTGCCATCTTCCCGCTTCCAGGTCCAGGAGCTGTGATGATTACAAGTGGTCTGGAAGTCTCGATGTAATCGTTCTTTCCATAACCTTCGTCACTGACGATCAGCGGAATGTTAGAAGGGTAACCTTCGATCACATAGTGGATATATACACGGATGCCAAGCTTCTCCAGTCTTGTTTTAAACAGATTGGCGCTGCTCTGACCGGTATACTGAGTGATCACAACACTGCCGACAAAGAGTCCTTGCTCGCGGAAAGATTCAATCAGACGGAGTACATCTGAGTCGTAGGTGATTCCGAGATCTCCGCGGACTTTATTTTTTTCGATGTCACCGGCACTGATGACAATGACAATTTCGGCCTGATCGGATAACTGCATAAGCAGTTTCAGCTTGCTGTCCGGTGCGAATCCCGGAAGTACTCTGGAGGCATGATAGTCGTCAAATAATTTTCCACCGAATTCCAGATACAATTTGTTGTCAAATTGATCAATTCTTTTTCTGATATGTTCTGACTGCATAGTCAGATACTTATCGTTGTCAAATCCAATTTTCATAGCGCATTCAGTCCTTTATCTCATTCTTATATTATAATGTTACTAAAAAGTTGTATATAATAAACATACGTCAATAGTATACTATAAAACATTTGTGTTTTGCAAGGAGAAAAATTTCCTAATGGGAAACAGGAGGTGCAATGGGGAAATTCACAAAAGTTTTAGAAATGCAGTGCTGATTTCACAATGTTTTTATTGATTTATGAGGAGACCATACTTATAATAAAAGAGATGATAATTAGGAGGAAAAGAATGGACAACCAAAACAAAAATAACCAGAAGAACAACAAACAGGGCTTTGGGATTATTATAATTACAACATTGATTGCGGCGGTCATTGTGCTTGGCCTTTATCAATTTATGGAAGAAAGCACATCAAAGGAGATTGCGTACAGTGAATTTCTGAAGATGGTAGATGACGGTAAAGTAGAAGAAGTTCGGATCGGCGCCAATGAGCTTATAATTACTCCGAAAGAGGAGAAAGTTCCAGGGCTGAAAGTAAAATATTTTACTGGAAAAGTAGAAGATGAGAATCTTTCACAGCGTCTCTATGAAGCGGGCGTTAAGTATGGGGCAGAGATTCCAGATTCGACTTCAGCAATGCTTTTTAATATTCTGATCAGTATTGTACTTCCATTCGCATTTATTTGGATCGGTTTGAGTTTCCTGATGCGTCGGATGTCCAAGAGCGGCGGAATGATGGGCATTGGAAAGAGTAATGCAAAGATGTATGTAGAGAAGGAAACCGGAGTTACCTTCCGTGATGTAGCAGGAGAAGATGAGGCGAAAGAATCACTTCAGGAAGTGGTGGATTTTCTTCATAATCCAGGCAAATATACCGGAATCGGTGCAAAGCTTCCAAAAGGAGCGCTTCTTGTAGGACCTCCGGGAACCGGTAAGACATTGCTTGCAAAAGCGGTTGCGGGAGAAGCAAAAGTACCGTTCTTCTCTCTGTCAGGTTCTGCATTTGTAGAGATGTATGTCGGTGTAGGTGCATCGAGAGTGCGAGATTTATTCAAAGAAGCTCAGGCGATGGCTCCGTGTATTATTTTCATCGATGAGATTGATGCGATCGGTAAGAGCAGAGATAATGCGATGGGAAGCAATGATGAGCGAGAACAGACTTTAAATCAGCTTCTTGCAGAGATGGATGGATTTGACACGGACAAAGGTCTGCTGATTCTTGCAGCGACAAACCGTCCGGAGATCCTTGATCCGGCGCTATTAAGGCCGGGACGTTTTGATAGACGGATCATCGTAGATAAGCCGGATCTGAAAGGACGTGTGGACATTTTGAAAGTTCATGCAAAGGACGTCAAAATGGATGAGACAGTCGATTTGGAAGCAATTGCACTGGCAACATCAGGGCAGTCGGTTCAGATCTTGCAAACATGATCAATGAGGCTGCGATCAATGCAGTCAAGCATGGAAGAAAAGTGGTATCGCAGGAAGATCTGTTTGAAGCAGTAGAAGTAGTTCTTGTCGGAAAAGAGAAGAAAGACCGTATCATGAATGCGGAGGAGAGAAGAATCGTTTCATATCATGAAGTAGGTCATGCGCTCGTCAGTGCACTTCAGAAAGATGCAGAGCCGGTACAGAAGATTACGATTGTACCAAGAACGATGGGAGCGCTTGGATATGTTATGCATACACCAGAGGAAGAAAAGTTCTTAAATACAAAGAAGGAGCTGGAGGCAATGCTCGTTGGTATGCTCGGGGGAAGAGCTGCGGAAGAGATTGTATTTGATACAGTTACAACTGGGGCTTCCAACGATATAGAGAAGGCGACACAGGTGGCCAGAGCGATGATCACTCAGTATGGTATGTCAGAGAAGTTTGGTCTGATCGGTCTGGAGTCTATTCAAAACAGATACTTGGACGGACGTCGGTTATGAATTGTGGTGAGGCGACAGCAGCAGAGATTGATACAGAAGTTATGAGAATTCTGAAAGAAGCTTATGCTGAGGCAAAGAGACTTTTATCTGAGAATCGCAGGGCGCTGGATGAAATTGCAGCATTCTTGATTGAAAAAGAGACGATTACCGGAAAAGAATTCATGGAGATTTTTCACAAAGTTCAGGGAATCGAGGACGGTACTCAGGAAAAAGAGGCTAGAATCTCAATGAAGGAAGTTTCCACAGCAGATGTGGCACAAGAGGATGTCACGGAAGAAAACGAAGCAGAAAGAAATACTCTACAAGAGAGTGCCGCACAAGAGGATGCTGCACAGGAGAGCGGGCAGGACCACTAATATAAAAAAATAAAGAGTATCTGATATTGCTAATAGTCAGTGAAAATAGAAATCATAAGTTCACAGGGAAAACAGCTATGGATCAGATGTGGTGGAAAAGAGGAGTGCCTTTCGGCACTCCTCTTGCGTTAAAAACATTTTGTGGAATCAAAATCATATGCGTTTATTCGATATATGCAACTGTAGGGAAAGAGATGAAATTAGGGAGAAAATAATGTTTAATATAGAAGAGGAATTAAAAAAGCTTCCATCAAAACCGGGAGTCTATCTGATGCATGATGAGAAAGATGATATTATTTATGTGGGAAAAGCAATCAGCCTAAAGAATCGTGTACGGCAGTATTTTCAAGCAAGCAGGAATAAAGGAGTGAAGATTGAGCAGATGGTCACACATATTTCGCGCTTTGAATATATTGTGACAGATTCGGAGCTGGAGGCGCTTGTACTGGAATGCAATCTGATCAAGGAACACAGACCGAAGTATAATACGATGCTGATGGATGACAAGACGTATCCGTTTATTAAAGTGACGATAGAGGAGGCATATCCGCGGATTCTGTTTGCAAGAGAGATGAAAAAAGATAAGGCGAAGTATTTCGGACCATATACAAGCGCAGGAGCAGTGAAAGATACGATTGAACTGCTGAGAAAACTGTACCACATAAGGAGCTGTAACCGGAATTTGCCAAAAGACATCGGGAAAGAGCGACCATGTCTGAACTATCACATTAAGCAATGCTATGCACCGTGTCAAAATTATATTAGTCAGGAAGCATATCGGGAATCGGTGCAGAAAGCAGTAGAATTTCTGAGCGGAAAATATGATCCTATCCTCAAAGAACTTCAAGAAAAGATGGAATGTGCATCAGAAGCGATGGAATTTGAGAAGGCAATGGAATATCGAGATCTGCTTGGCCAGTGTAAAGCAGATTGCGCAGAAGCAAAAGATTACGAACAGTGATGGGGAGGATAAAGATATTCTCGCGGTGGCAACGGAGGATCGGGATGCAGTGGTGCAAGTGTTTTTCATCCGGGGAGGAAGACTGATCGGAAGAGATCATTTCTATATGACGATTGCCGACAGAGAGCCGAAGGCAGAGATTCTTACAAGTTTTATCAAACAGTTTTATGCGGGGACGCCATATGTGCCACGAGAGTTGATGATCCAGCAGGAAATCGAAGACCAGGAGGTGCTGGAGGAATGGCTGTCTGAGAGAAGAGGGCATCGGGTTCACATTCGTGTGCCGAAAAAAGGGGAGAAGGAGAAGATGGTGGAACTTGCGAAGAAGAATGCACAGCTTGTTTTGAGTACGGATAAGGAGCGCTTAAAGAGGGAAGAGGGAAGAACGATCGGAGCGGTAAAAGAGATTGAAAAATGGTTGGGAATTGCATCTGTGAAACGAATCGAGGCATTTGATATATCCAACACAAATGGATTTAATTCCGTTGGTTCTATGATCGTGTATGAGAAAGGGAAACCGAAGCGAAACGATTACCGGAAATTTAAAATCAAAGGGGTACAGGGTGCAGATGACTATGCAAGTATGCGGGAAGTATTGACGAGAAGGTTCGAACATGGAATGAGGGAGAGAGAAGAGGGGAAGGATCACGGAGGCTTCCAGACATTTCCAGACTTGATCATGATGGACGGGGGAAAAGGACAGGTCAATATTGCATTAGAAGTGCTGGATCAACTGGGAATTGTGATACCGGTATGTGGGATGGTGAAAGATGATCATCATAGGACAAGAGGGCTATATTACAATAATGAAGAGATTGGGATTGACAGAAATTCAGAAGGATTTCGTCTGATCACGAGGATTCAGGATGAAGCACACCGGTTTGCAATCGAATTTCACAGAAAACTGAGAAGTCAGGGACAGGTACATTCCATTCTTGACGATATTCCGGGAATCGGGCCGGCAAGAAGGAAAGCGCTGATGAAGCATTTTATGAGCCTGGATGCGATCAAAGCGGCAACGATAGAGGAATTAAAAGAAATTCCATCTATGAATGAAAAATCTGCAAATGAAGTATACAACTTTTTCCATTGATGATATACTAAGGAGAGAATAAGAATGAAGAAGGAGAGCATTATGGGAAGCGTAGAGTTACAGAAAGTTGCAGAGAAAATGAATTTAAAAAATCTGACTCCGCAAATTGGTCTTTAGGAAAAGAAGTCAATGTGCCGGATATTAACCGCCCGGCGCTACAGCTCACAGGCTTTTTTGAACATTTTGAATCCGATAGAGTACAAGTGGTAGGATATGTAGAGTATACCTATCTTCAAAAGCTCAGCGATGATAGAAAGGAAGAAGTATACCAGTCACTATTATCCTATCCAGTGCCTTGTATCATTTTCTGCAGAGATCTTATGCCAGATCAGAGATTTTTGGAAATTGCGGTCGAAAAAGATGTGCCGATTTTTCTGACAGACAAGACGACATCTTCTTTCATGGCGGAGATCATCCGATGGCTGAATGTGGAACTGGCCCCGTGTATTTCCATCCACGGTGTACTTGTGGATGTCTACGGTGTCGGTGTGCTGATCATGGGCGAGAGCGGAATTGGAAAGAGCGAGGCTGCTCTGGAACTGATTAAGAGAGGACACCGCCTTGTGACAGATGATGTGGTTGAGATCCGAAAAGTCAGTGACGATACATTGGTTGGAACTGCTCCGGATATCACGAGACATTTTATTGAACTGCGAGGAATTGGTATCGTAGATGTTAAGACGTTGTTTGGTGTTCAGAGTGTAAAAGAGACACAGACGATAGATCTTGTGATTACACTGGAAGACTGGAATAAGGACAAACAGTATGACCGGTTAGGATTGGAAGAAGAGTATACAGAATTCCTTGGCAACCGTGTTGTATGTCATTCCATCCCGATTCGTCCAGGAAGAAATCTTGCGATCATAGTAGAATCTGCATCTGTAAATCATAGACAAAAACAGATGGGATATAATGCAGCACAGGAACTGTACAGGCGTGTGCAGGAGAATTTGACAAAGAGAAAATAGGAGACGAGAGAAATGAATTATTGCTTTGGAGTGGACATTGGAGGAACAACAGTAAAGTTAGGACTATTTGAATTCAACGGGACAATCGTGGATAAGTGGGAGATTAAGACCCATACAGAGAATGAAGGTGCAGCAATTCTTCCGGATGTAGCAAAATCAATTGCTTCCAAAATGGAAGAACATCAGATGAAGAAAGAGCAGATTTTTGGAATTGGTGTCGGGGTACCGGCTCCGGTGGCAGATGGAATTGTAAATGGAAGCGCAAATCTTGGATGGAAGTATAAAAATGTGAAGGCGGAGTTGGAAGAGCTGACTGGAATCAAGGTGAAGGTTGGAAATGATGCAAATGTAGCTGCGCTTGGAGAAATGTGGAAAGCGGAGGCCAGGGAAATAAGGATTTGATCATGGTTACACTTGGAACGGGAGTCGGAGGAGGAATCATTGTCGACGGACGTATCTTAGGGGGATTTCATGGAGCAGGCGGAGAGATTGGTCATCTCTGTGTAAATTATGAGGAGACAGAAGTGTGTGGCTGTGGAGGTCGTGGATGTCTGGAGCAGTATGCATCTGCTACAGGTGTAGTAAGACTTGCCAAGAGAAGGCTTGCGAAAAAATGATGATGAGACAATATTGCGCGAAGAAGAAATTACGGCAAAAGCTGTCTTTGATGCAGTTAAGGCAAACGATGCAGTTGCAATGGAGATTGCCGAAGAGTTTGGACGCTATCTTGGATATGCACTTGCCAATCTGGCGACAGCAGTTGATCCATCGGTGATCGTGATCGGTGGAGGGGTATCGAAGGCAGGTGAAGTACTTCTCCAGTATATTGAAAAATATTTTCGTGAGAGAATGTTCTTTGCAAATGCAAAGGTGCAGTTTGCTCTTGCAAAGCTTGGAAATGAAGCAGGTATCTGCGGAGCTGCAAAACTGATTTTATAAAGTAAAAGCTTATATACGAAAAGATAACAAAAAGAAGACAGAAATGAATGTGAGTATTAGTAACATCATTTCTGTCTTCTTTTTTGTTCGTGTATAGAAAATTGATTTTGAAATCAGGGAATACTATTCCTCTGGCGTGATAGAGCCATCCCCCTGATCAGGTGGGGAGGTTTCTCCACCACCGTGTCTTCGCCATTTCCGTTTTCGTTGCCAGTTCCACTCTCAGATTCCATTATTTCCATTTCCAGAACCGTTGTTTCCATTTGGATTTCCGGAATTTGGATTTTCTGGGTCAGGTGTTACTGTTTCATTGTCAGTTGATTCGTCTTCTGACTCGTCCTCAGCGGAACTGTCTGAGTGAGTGTTAGTAGAAGGCATATAGTAGCCTTCGTGCTTTCCATCACATCTTTGACCGGAATCTGTTGCAACATATTCTGTCACTTGTGGACAGCTGGACAACGGCAGCTTTCCAGAACTTGCACAGACGGCAGTCTTTTCAACTGTGTCAGGCATCACAAAATCTTTGTATTCTAGACCTTCGTGTACTCGCTCCATAATGCTGTTCCACAGTGTCAGGTGCCATGAAGTATTATCCATAGGCTTGTTGGAGTCATATCCACCCCAGACAGAAGCAGTGTAGTATGGAGTATATCCGGAGAACCAGATATCTACATTATCGGAAGTTGTACCAGTCTTACCGGATACTGGCATATTGCTGAGTGCAGCACCGGTACCGGTTCCTTTTGTCACAACATCTATCATTGCATTTGTCAGCAGTCCGGCAGTAGAAGCCTTTACGACTTGATGCGTCTCGGAAGTGTTATCAATCAGTACATTTCCAGAATGATCGAGAATCTTCGTATAGAACTTTGGTTTTGTGTAAGTTCCGTTATTTGCAAGGGACGCATAGGCGGCAGTCATCTCGAGGTTATAGACACCGTGCGTGATACCTCCGAGCGCAGTTGCCTGCTGGATATCGCTGAAAGTCTGTCCGTTGATTACTTCCTGATCTACAACAGTGGAGAATCCAAAGCTCTTCAGGTAATCAAATCCAGTCTGCTCTCCAATCTCAGTGAGTGCTTTGACTGCAACGACATTCATAGACTGTTCGATCGCTTTCCTTACAGTCACCCAACCTTTGTAGGAAAAATCCCAGTTATTGACTTCTTTTCCGTTTTTATAGCGGTATGGTTCGTCTTTGATCGAGGTGTGAAGTCCCATTGCACCAATATCAAGTGCAGGGGCATAAGTTGATACAATCTTAAAACAGGAACCAGGCTGTCTTGCAGATTCCGTCGCACGGTTGAGAGAAAGGCTTTCCGTCTTCTCGCCGCGTCCTCCGACGATTGCTTTTACTTCCCCGGTGTATTGATCCATAATCACAAAAGAAGCTTGTGGTTGTGGAACGATCGTCTTTTTTTCCACCTGAGTGTCTCCTTCGCGGGAGATTGTTGATTTGTATTCATCAATCGCCGCCTGAGCAAGTTCAGGGGTAGAGAAGACGAGCGGATAAGAGTCATTTCTTGTCTGACGCAGATACTGCTCGAGCATCTCTTTGCTGAAGTTTTCGACAGTTCCATCAGAGCGTGTGATCGTGAGCTGATAGTCGATCAGGCCAAATTCTGTATTGTACGGATAGTTATTCGGGTTTAAAAACTCTTCATCACAGATTTGCTGAATTCTTGCATCCTGAGTTGCGTAGATGGAAAGACCACCGCTGTAAAGAGCATTATAGGCTTGTGTCTCCGTATATCCCAGCTTTGTCTGTAAGTCGGAAATGACTTGTTTAGAAAGCTCATCGATAAAATAAGTGTATGGAGTGTCTGTAGATGTATCGGCATTTGTAACCTGAATCCGGTCATAAACGGGATCAGCCATGGCAGTATCGTACTCTTCCTGGGAAATATATTTCTGTTCTAACATGTTGCCGAGAACAAGTTTGCGCCGCTTGGCATTTTCTTCCGGGTTGACTGTAGGGTCATATCTTCCGGGATTCTGAGTAATGCCGGCGATCACGGTACATTCTGAGAGTGTCAGCTGCGATACGTCTTTGTTGAAGTAGCGTTTGGCAGCGGATTGAACTCCGAGTGTGTTCTGTCCTAGGTTGATCGTATTCATATAATTTTCCAGAATCTCTTCTTTGCTCATCTGCTTTTCCAACTCCAGAGCAAGGAACTGTTCCTGAATTTTACGTTCGACACTGTCTAAGAATGTCTTTTCCTGTGAGAAATTCGGAAAGACATTATTTTTTATCAATTGCTGGGTAATCGTGCTGGCACCTTCAGAAAAGTCACCGCTTGTGATGCCGACAAGACCGGCACGAAGAATTCCTTGCAGGTCGATTCCGTTATGCTTGTAAAAACGTTCATCTTCGATCGCTACAAAAGCGTCCTGAAGGTCTTCCGGTATTTCGTTGATTGTTTTATAAATACGGTTGGAACCGGAAGTAACAAACTTTTCTAATTCCTGTGAACCGTCTGCGTTATAAACAGTTGTGAAGTATCCACTCGGTTTGACAGAAGCAGGAGAGATCTTCGGAGCTTTGTCAAGAATTTTCTTCAAGAACAGACCGCCGCCAATCATACCGATGATAATGAGCAAGAGAAAAACAATTAAAAATCCTTTGAAAATCCGGACACCTGCTCGTTTTTTCTTCATCTTTGATTTTGAAGATATTTTCTTCTGTTTTTTGACAGAATTTCGTTTTCCATAATTCATGAATGGTTTCCTCCTTTATCAGGTAATTATATCAAATTTATGTATTGAAATAAAGCATAAAATAAAATCTTCATATTTCAAGGCAAAAACTTAAGAAAAACTTGTGAAAACAGAGTTCTGTTGATATAGTATAAACAGTTTCAGATAAAATGTAATTAGAAAAAGGGTGATAGTATATGTTAAGTAAATTTCATACAGTCTATGAAGGGGGAGAAGCAGAAATCATTGAGAAGAAGTCCCGCGTTCATTGCGACAGTACTTCCGGTCACCTGCGAGGAAGAGGCGCTGGAATTTATCGAGTCTATGAAGAAAAAATATTGGAATGCCACTCATAACTGCTATGCTTACGTGATCGGGGAGCGATTTGAGACACAAAGATGCAGTGATGACGGAGAACCGCAGGGGACAGCAGGGAAACCGATGCTCGATGTGTTGCTGGGAGAGGAGATACACAATACAGCAGTCGTAGTGACAAGATATTTTGGAGGTACGTTACTTGGAACCGGAGGGCTTGTGAGGGCTTATTCCGGAGCAGTCAAAGCAGGATTGGAAGCCAGTAAGATTATTACCAAAAACTGGGGGATTAAACTGGAAATACAGACAGATTATACCGGACTTGGCAAAATACAGTATATCCTTGGACAGAGGGGGATTACGGTTCTGGATTCTGTCTATGCAGAGAATGTGATGTTGATTGCGCTCATTCCTGAAGAGATGAATCAGGAGGTGATAGCAGAGATCAAAGAGGGGACAAACGGACAAGCAAAGATGACACAGAAGGAAAGCTGCTATTTTGGAACGGTTGATGGTGAGATGAAAGTGTTTGATACAGAATAAAAATCCCTCCCGGTAATGGAAAGGGGTGTCCATTGCCGGGAGGGAAGGAAATGTCTACTGAAATTCCGGTTCGATCAAACCGAAAGTACCGTTCTTTCTCTTGTATACAACATTGACTTCTTCTGTCTCTGCGTTGAAGAATACGTAGAAATCATGTCCAAGTAAATCCATCTGGATACACGCATCCTCAGGGAACATTGGTTTGATTCCAAATCGTTTTGTACGGATGATCTTAATCTCATCATCCTCTGAAGAAGTATCTTCTGATTCAAAAAATTCTTGCTTGAAGTTGCTGCCTTCTTGATTTCTGGCAACTAATTTATTCTTATATTTGCGAAGCTGTCGCTCAATCACCTCTTCTACGAGATCAATCGATACATACATATCATTACTGCTTTGTTCAGAACGAATGATATGTCCCTTGACAGGAATTGTGACCTCAATCTTCTGACGTTCTTTTTCTACACTTAGTGTTACGATAATTTCTGTTTCAGGAGTAAAATATCTTTCTAGTTTCCCTAACTTTTGTTCAATGCAACTCTTTAAACCTGGTGTTACATCGATGTTTTTTCCGCTAATGATAAAGTTCATGCTGCCAACCCCTTTTCGGTATATTCTACAAATAATAGAAATAAAAATGAGTTATTTGTAGTATGTTTGTATTATACATCAAAATTCCGCGAAGAGCAATAAAATATTTGATAAAAATATAAAAAAATAATAAAAGACTGACAAAAGAAAGGTTTTATGGATAGTGTTCGCAGAAAAGAAATCAGGTGTCCATTTGGACACCTGAAGTAAATTAGTTTTGAGTGGAAGATGATCGATGAAATTTTTTTAGAATCCATGGATAGAGGAAGATTACCCATAGAACTAAAAGAAAGTAAGCGAACATATCTGCCGGAAGGGAGTCGCCGAACAGAAATTCTATCCCGATTTTGAAGGAAACGGCGACGAGAAGACCGATAATGAGTTTTCCAATCTGAAACGGGATTGATCCTTTGACGGAAAAATTCACATAGCGATTTTCAAGATACCAGCCGACACCGAATCCAATCCCTGCAGCAGATGCTTTGCAACAGTCAGATGCGTAGTGAAGTGAGATATCCCCACGGGAAAGTAGGAATAAGGCATAGATACTGACAGCAGAAGAAAGGAACAGGAGTGACAGAAGAATCAGCCTTTTGTATCGCGTGGAATCCAGAAGGAAATCGCTTGCTTTATACACGGCAAAGGAAATACAAAGTGAAACTACCATAGATACAACTACATCTTTCGGCGTGTGTACCCCGAGATACATGCGGGAAAATCCAATCAGTAAAAACATAAAGGCAAACAGGAGCTTAGAAAGCCAGCGTTTGCTTTTGAACATGAATGGAGCGAACAGGCAAGTACCACCCTGGGTATGTCCACTTGGAAAGGAGTATCCGGTCGCAGCAGGTACGGCGCTTTCCACTGGAGAAAAGCTTGGATCTAATATCCAGGGCCGTGGGATCCGGAATGTGATCTTTAATGTCTGTACACACAGACCGGCAAGAAAGTAAGTAAATCCCAGCTGATAAGCAAAGCGCTTATCCACACACCAGTAGAGTGTGCAGATAACCGCTATGATGATGACTTCCTGCCCAAAATAAGTGACAAACTGAAAAAAATGTTCCCCGAAAGGAGTACGCAGTTCTGTCAGAACGTGTAAGAAGTCCATTATTTATTTCCTCGTTTTCTCATCTTTGAATCTAATATTTTTTTGCGGATGCGCAATGTCTCTGGAGTTACTTCCAAAAGTTCGTCTGTGTCGATGAAGTCCAGTGCTTCCTCGAGACTCAGTGTTCTAGGAGTTGTCAGTTT
>ENA-OQAA01000730-OQAA01000730.1-human-gut-metagenome-genome-assembly--contig:-NODE-730-length-20985-cov-7.131940_pt1 | contig 20985 bp, 33 predicted proteins | sample MGYA00242489_ERZ504515 | MGnify/ENA primary metagenome ERZ504515 (study PRJEB26092, sample SAMD00036237) | human gut metagenome | host: Homo sapiens | study: EMG produced TPA metagenomics assembly of... | reverse complement strand
CTTTTCTTCCAAGCCGCAGATCGAAGTTACCTTTGATATCGACGTGAACGGCGTGGTGAAGGTATCGGCCAAGGATCTTGCACCGGCCGGGAGCAGAACATCACCATCACCGGCAGCACCAACCTTTCTGAGAATGAGATCCAGCGCGCCATGGCGGACGCTGCCGCCTACGAGGCCGAGGACAGCCGCCGCAAGGAGCGGCTGGACCTGCACAATCAGGCCGAGGTGCTGGCCTACAAGGTGGACGAGGCTCTTTCCAAATGCAAAAAGGAGCTGGACAAGGACGAGAAGAACCGCATCAAAACCGACCTCGCCAACCTCCGCCGCTGCCTGCGCAAGGATAAGCCCGAAAAAATGAATGAAAACGAGGAAGCCGCCCTGCGTCAGGCCAAGACCAGCTGGAAGAAAGCGCCAACCATCTGATGGTGCTGTACACCAGTGAGCAGGAAACAGATGGTACGAATAATGCGCTGTAAAAGTTGCAACAAAACAGAATGATGAGACTGTGCTCTGTGGAAAATAGAAACCACAGAGCACGTTTTTTTTGCAGAAATAGTTGCAGGAGATAGGCTGACATTGTATAATACAACTATATAGTTTTGGCTAAATTCGGGAATGATGCCTTGTTTGGGAGAAAGACATGGAAAAAACTGCGGAAAAGCTAAAGGTAAATGAGAGCCTGTTAAAAACAGTACTGTGCAGTGCTACTTTTTGGGGATTGTTGGCGCATGGTATGGTTCTGTTCAACAAATACTCATTCCATGATGATGTACGGTATTTCAATGAAGTGGGCGCTACTTACGAATCTGGACGGTGGATGCTGGGCATTCTTGGAAGTCTGAGTGCAAATTTGCTGGGTAGTAAAAACTACAGCCTGCCAGTGGTAAATGGTACGATTACGATTTTGTGCATTGCAGCAATCGTATATCTGCTGGTGGATAGTTTGAAGATCCAGTCAAAGCCTCTTGTTATTCTGCTGTGCGGAAGTATGGTGACATTTCCGTCAGTGACGGGAACATTCAGTTACATGTTTACTGCACCATACTATTATGCTGCATCCCTACTGGGAGTTGTTGGAGCATGGATTTTTCACCAGAAAAAGAATGTTGTCGCTCTATTACTCTGCACGGTTTTGATGGCTTGCTCTGTTGGTGTGTACCAGGCAAATATCCCGGTCTGCATCTGTACATTGCTGCTTTATATGATGGAAGATATCCGGCAGTCTGATATGAACTGGAAAGCGTTTTGGAAAATGGCCCTGTGTAATGCAACTGTGTGCATTGGGTTTGTTACAGAATATTTTCTAGTCAATCAATATTTTCTGAATCAGTTTGGCGTTGTTTTGACGGATTACAAAGGTATCAATCATTTTGGAAGAACAAATCTGAGCAATTATATTTATCGGATACTGTGCGGTTACGGCTCATTCTTTTATCCAAGCACTGCTGTGGAAGACTTCAGCGCAAGATATGTCTATACTTTGTTGATCATTGTTACTGCGATCATTGCCATATTTGTGCTCCGGAAAATGTATATTCTTAAGACCCCAAAAGGATGTCAAACCCTATTGATCCTAATCGCATATCCTATTGCAGCATGCTTTGTATACCTGATGGTAGAGCCTTGGGATGTTCATGCCGTAATGACTTTTGGACAGGCGTTTGCCTTTGCTTTGGTTGTATGGTTTATTGATAAATATCCCGAAGATAGAACAAAAGTAGAAGGTGCCCTATGTAAAGCTGCTGTTGCCCTATTAGGAGTACTTGTGACTCTAAATATTCGTTACAGCAATATCCTCTACCTAAAAGCAGACGTGATGCAGACACAAATGATCAGTTATTACACAACTTTGATCACGCGAATTGAAAGTATCGAAGGTTATACTGAAGATGCGCAAGTTGTTTATATCGGGGAGTATGACAAGCACGATAAAAATCTTGTTGGAATCAGCGAATATTTCGATGATTTGGATCTGGCTACATATAAAGGAGAACCTATTTTCAATGATTACGCATGGAAGGAAGCCATGGAGTTTTGGTGTGGCTTTGCACCGGAATTAGGAGATGCCGCAGAGTTTGACGGTAATGCCGAGGTAGCATCTATGCCCTGCTATCCGGATCAGGCTCGATCCGGTGCATCAACGGAAAAATTGTTGTCAAATTTGCAGATGAGCCGTAAGAACTACGAAAAAGCAGGGAAGTTAAATGAAAAAATTATCGTTAATTATTTCAGTTTATAACGAAGAAGCCGTTCTGGAAAAGTTTTATAAAGCTTTCTGCTCCATCGAACAGAATTTGGAATACGGGGGAGGGGGATATGAGCTGATTTTTGTAAATGATGGCAGTACCGATGCCAGTATGAATATTCTGGAAGTGATTGCGCAGCAGAACAAGAATGTCCGTGTAATCAGTTTTCGCGAAATTTTGGCCACGAGGCTGCCATGATTGCAGGCATCGATCATGCTGCGGGGGACGTGATCATTTGCATGGATGCCGACCTGCAGCACCCTCTGGAATGCATCGCCCCCATCATGGCGAAATTTGAGGAAGGCTATGAGGTTATCAGCATGGTCCGAACCTCCAACAAATCGGCAGGTGCCATCAAAAACTTTACATCCAGAGCATTCTACCGGGTGATCAACGCCTTGTCTGATCAAGTAAAGCTGGAGGAAAATGCATCGGATTTCTTTGCCATCAGTAGCCGTGTGGCAGATGTTCTACGTACAAATTACCGTGAAAAAACTCGTTTTCTACGTGGATATGTACAAAGCGTTGGTTTCCGGAAAACAACGCTGGAATACACTGCTGCGGAAAGAGCTGGCGGTGCCAGCCACTATACGCTAAAAAAACTGATGAATTTTGCAATCAGCACCATAGTCGGTTTTTCTGATTTTCCACTGAAACTCGGCCTCTATGCCGGTGCTGTAAGTTTTCTTGCTGCTGTGGTTTTTGCTATAAGTGCACTGTGCGGCTTCCGCGAGTATAAGGTGATCCTTGCGGCAGTCAATGTTTTATTTGCCGTTCTCTTTTTGCTGGTCGGAATTATGGGTGAATATTTTTCCGTTGCATTTGCAGAGCTGAAAAACCGTCCGATCTATATTGTGGAAAAGGAAATCAATTCCGGGCACTGCGTATGATACAAATAATAAAGCAACTTTATTTTCGTTATAAGGAATTGATCAACTATGTGATCGTAGGTGGTCTGACTACGGTAGTGAGTCTGGCAAGTTACTATTTTTTCACTGCAGTCTTTCTGAACCCGCAAGACCCATTTCAACTGATGACTGCCAATACGCTCTCATGGATCTGCGCAGTCTCTTTTGCTTACATCACAAACAGGAAGTTCGTTTTTGAAAGCAAAAGTGCTGATAAATTGCGCGAAATGCTGAAATTTTTCAGTGCGAGGATTTCCACTCTCCTTATCGAAATGGCCTGCATGACATTGCTGGTAAATATTCTGCACTGGAATGACCGGATCTCTAAGTTTGCGGTACAGTTCATCGTCATGGCTCTGAATTACATTTTCAGCAAGCTGTTTGTGTTCCGCATCAAAGAATAATACAGAGTAAAAGGGCTGCTGCACATGCAACAGCCCCTTTTACTCTGTGGAAAAAGCCTTACAGCATCTTGGAAAGGAATGCTTTCAGTCTGGGATGCTTCGGATTCGTGAACAGTTCCTGCGGCGGCTCGTCCTCCTGGATCTTGCCGTCGTCGATGAAGATGACGCGGTTGGACACCTCACGGGCAAAGCCCATTTCGTGGGTGACCACCAGCATGGTGATGCCGGTGTGGGCCAGCTCCTTCATCAGTTCCAGAACCTCGCCCACCATTTCGGGGTCGAGGGCGCTGGTGGGCTCGTCGAACAGGATCACGTCCGGATCCATGGCAAGGGCACGGGCAATGGCAATGCGCTGCTGCTGGCCGCCGGAAAGGCTCTTGGGGTAGGCATCGGCCTTGTCGGCTAGGCCACGCGGGCCAGAAGTTCGTCTGCCTTGGCGGAGATGGCTTCCTTATCCTTCAGCTTCAGCAGGGTAGGGGCCAGCTCCAGATTTTTCTTCACAGTCAGGTGCGGGAACAGGTTGAAGTGCTGGAACACCATGCCCATCTTCTGGCGCACAGCGTCGATGTGGGTTTCATCCACCTCGGTGCCCTCAAATTTGATGCTGCCGGAGGAGGGAATCTCCAGCCGGTTCAGGCAGCGCAGAAAGGTGGATTTGCCGCAGCCGGAGGGACCGATCAGGCAGACCACGTCGCCGCGGTAGATGTCGATATCAATGCCCTTCAGCACGTCCAGCGTGGGGGTGGGCTGCTTTGCGCCCGGCTTCTTTTCGCCGCCGTAGGTTTTTGTCAGGCCGCGGACTTCCAGAATTTTATCGGTCACTTTGAGCAAGCCTCCTCTCAAACTTTGCCAGCAGACGGGTGAACAGCATGACCAGCACAAGGTAGATCAGTGCATCACCCAGCAGCGGGAACATGGGTTCGTAGGTGCGGTTCATGATGCCCTGCGCGGCGTACAGCAGCTCCTTGCCGCCGATGACCGTGATCAGGGAGGTATCCTTCAGCAGGACGATGAACTCGTTGCCCAGTGCGGGCAGCACCGCACGGATGGCCTGCGGGATGATGATGACCACCATGGTGGTCATGTAGTTCAGGCCAAGGCTACGTCCGGCCTCCATCTGGCCGGGGTCAACGGCCATCAGGCCGCCGCGGATGATCTCCGAAACATAGGCACCGGAGTTGATGCCCAGTGCCAGCGCACCCACCATGGTAAAGTTGCGGCTGTTGGCAAAGATGACCATGCTCATGATGAGCAGCTGCACCATCATGGGCGTGCCGCGGATGATGGTGGTGTAAATTTCGCAGATGATGTTGAAGAAGCCCAACACCGGGTTTCTGCGGCCGGGGCGCTGCTGATCGTGTGCCACACGCACCAGTGCCACCACGCTGCCCAGCACGATGCCCAGTGCCAGCGCAATGGCAGTGACCAGCAGGGTGGTGCCCACACCGCTGACATACTGGAGCCAGCGGTCTTTCAGGATGAACGCCTGATAAAACTTAAAGAAGAATTCCTGCCCGAAGCTGAGCTTCATACCGCCGTTGAGCAGCTCTTTGAGCAGTTCGTATTGAGCAGCCATTCGCATCCTCACTTTCCTGTTTTGTTAGAATTTTGTAACCTTATTTTTCCAAAAAAGGGGAGGTACCCCAGTTGGGGCTGCCTCCCCGTGGTTCCGTTATCAGCCAGCTGATTATTCAGCGGTGATGTACTTGTCCACGATGGACTGCAGGGTGCCGTCAGCCTTCAGCTCTTCCAGAGCGGCGTTGAGACATCTTCCAGAGAAGAACCCTTTGCCATGCCGATGGCGTAATCCTCCTCGGCGTAGCTGGTCTCCAGCACCTTCAGGCCGGGGTTGGCAGCCACATACTCCTTGGCGGGAGCGTTGTCGATGACCACAGCGTCCACCTGACCATTGTTCAGGGCCTGCACAGCGGTCAGACCGCTGTCGTAAGCCACCACAGCGTCCTCGCCGAAATCATCGGTGCAGTAGATGTAACCGGTGGTGCGCGCTGAGTGCCGATCTTCTTGCCCGCCAGGTCGTCCGGAGAAGCAATGTCGGAGCCTCGGGCACGATGATGGACTGGATGCCGGTAGCGTAGCTGTCGGAGAAGTCCATCACAGCCTTGCGCTCGTCGGTCACGGTCACACCGGCCATAACGATGTCGGCCTTGCCCTGCTGCACGCTCAGCAGCGCAGCGTCAAAGTCCATGTCGTCGATCTGCAGCTCCAGACCCAGCTTGTCGGCAATGGCCTGAGCGGTCTCCACGTCGATGCCCTCGATGTCACCGGCGTCGGTGGTCATCTCGTAGGGAGGGAAGGTGGCGTTGGTGGCCATGGTCAGCTTGCCAGCCTCAACGGTGGTCAGCTCGCCAGCGGCAGCGCTGGTGGAAGCAGCTTCAGAAGAAGCAGCAGAGCTTGCCACGGAGGAAGCGGTGCTTGCGGAAGAACCACCGCAGGCGGTCAGAGCCAGAGCGGCAACGGACAGACCGGCAGCTGCCAGAAAGCTGCGACGAGAGATCTTTTTCATATTCAAACACTCCTCAAATGTACTGTATGTTTTTGCGGTACGCCGGAACGATGCGATTCATCGAACATCTGGCGAACGAATTTAGTATAGATTGTACAAATTGAAAAGTCAATACTTGTGCAAAAAATCTCATCATTTGAAACCGAATTGAAAACAATTATACAAAAAATGCGTTGAGAAAATGTATATATACAAATTATAGATATTTTGCGATCTCTTCTTTGCTCCGCTTTGGCACGCAGTAATCCCGGTTCTCGTCCAGATAATATTTTACGCCGGTCTCAGCCGTCAGCGGCACAATGTGAGCCTTGTGGGCCGGGTAGCCGAACGCCACCATGAATGCCAGCTTCTGCGGTTCTTCAATGCCCAGCAGTTCGGTGAGGGCAGGCTTGTTGATCGCGCCCATGATGCAGCTGCCCACGCCTTTGTCCCATGCGGCAAGGGTCATGTTGGCAAGGGCGATGCCGGTATCGGTGGCAAGGTCGCCGGGGATGGAAGTGTCCTGCACCACGGCCACATACAGGGTGGGCAGCTCGTCGGCTTTGGGCGTGCCCTGCTCCGGCGGCAGATAGGCAGCCCACTTGACCAGCGGCTGCACCTTTGCCACCGCCTCGGGCTTGTTCACCACCACCAGACGCACAGCCTGACGGTTGGCTCCGCAGGAGGACAGGCGGACGGCCTCGACGATATCATCCACCACATCCTGCGGAACAGCTTTCTGTGCAAAGCGGCGGTAGGTGCGGCGGCTGACAAGAGTATCCATAACAGACATAAAGAGCACCTCCTTTATATAAGTGTTGTCAAAAGTATAGCAGATGCGGCAGAGTCTTGCAACGCTCCGGCGCAAAAAAGCTTGCATGTTGGGCAGTGATCTTGTTTTTTGCGACAGGCTGCGATTGCATCCGACAAATGATATATGGCAAAATATGGTAGAAGAAAGGAGGAGGCGCAATGGTATTGGCAGCAGGCATCGTGGGTTTTATTCTGGGGGTCAATGTGGGTTTTTTGTTTGCCGGGCTGATGCGGGCGGCAAGAGGGGAACATGAGCAGACAGAAGATGAAACAAGACATGTTGAGAATGAATGAAAATAACGGAGAACAAAAAGGGCCGCTGTACGGGATGCTGTGCAGCGGCCCTTTTTGCCGGGTTTGACCGAACTTACGATTTTCTCTTGGTCGCTCCTGTTTTTCTGCATCCGGCGGAAAAAGATGCCAAAAACCACTTGACAAACGGTTACCGGGGGGGGGTATTATATAGGAAAAGCAGGCTCCACAAAAAAAGTGATCGGGGCATGCAGAAAAGATTGTGAGGTTGATTCTTATGTCTAACATTTCTCGTCGTAAGTTCCTCAAGGGCGCAGGTGTGGCTGCTCTGGCTGTTGCTGCTGCCGGTGTTCTGGCTGGCTGCTCCGATCAGAGCACGCCCGATACGGGCAAAAAGCGTCCGATCAAACTGAAGTACATGGTGACGACCCAGGGCGAAAGCATCGTCAAGGACGTGCCCATTGAAGTTCCTGCTCTGGCTGATACCGTGACTTTTGCGACCATTCAGGCAAATGTGCCTGCCGATCTGAAGGATTATGAGTTCGACAGCACTGAGGACAAGAAGATCATTGATGGCGTTGTCGTCATTAAGATGCACAAGAAGGCAGCTGCAAAGCCTCAGAAGAAGGTTACGATTGAGTATGTTTATGGCACCGGCGCTCCCGATGACGCTAAGTTCACCCCGACTTCTCTGAATGTTGATGTGGATGCAAAGTACCTCACTCAGGATCAGCTGGATAGTCTGGTGGATAAGAGCGGCAAGTATAGAGTTCTGAATGCTACTGAGCTGATCGGCTTCGGCGGCATGACTCAGAACGGCATCATTGAGGGCGACAAGGCAACCGTTTACATTACTACGAAGTAAGCTGAACCGGGTTTTTCAAAATTATTTGAATTTTTAAATTAAAAATTTAAGAACACAACACCAACAGGGTGGCGGCCAACAAGGCCTCCGCCCTATTGGTGCTGTTTTTTTGTTAAAATTTCACTTGACAAACAGTTACCAGGGAGGGTATTATATAGAAAAAGCAGGCTCCACAAAAAAGTGATGGGGGCATGCAGAAAAGATTGTGAGGTTGATTATTATGTCTAATATCTCTCGTCGTCAGTTCCTGAAGGGCGCAGGTGTCGCTACTCTGGCTGTTGCTGCTGCCGGTGTTCTGGCTGGCTGCTCTGGCAACGCTGGCCCCGATGTCCCCGATGTCCCCGGTGTGACCACTCGTCCTGTTACGGTTATCTTCATGAAGGACGAAGGCAATGGTGTGACCAACGTTGTGGGTGAGACTGCAAGATTGATGTTCTGAAGACCGAGAACTCTGTGAAGGTTGCTGACATCGATAAGAAGCTGCTTCCCGAAGATTACCATCTGGAGAACGAGAACGCTGTTGTTGAAGTCCGCAAGGACGACAGCAAGGGTGAGTACATCATCGTCTTCGTGACTGATGTGACTGTGACTCCGACCAAGAAGACCATCGATGTCAAACTGCTGGAGCTGCCGAACAACTACATTAAGGCTAAGGCTGAGGTTGCAGTCGATGCAACTGGCGTCAGCGCTGCTGATATTCAGCTGCCGGACGGCTACAAGCTGAGCACCGACTACGGCACGGAGGAAGAGCTGTTGAAGGTTCGTCCCTTCGATACTGCCTTCATTGTGACCAAGCTCTGATTTCCTGGCACAGAAGTTTTTTGAAAAAACTCAAATAGCACCAACAGGGCGGTAGTCAACACGGCTACCGTCCTGTTTTTAAGTACAAAAAGAGCGACAGTCGTGCGACTGCCGCTCTTTTACGTTTATAGTCAGTTCCACCGTTTTTTCGGCAGCGGGCAACCCCTTCCGTCAAAGCCTGCGGCTTTGCCAGCTTCCCCAAGGGAACGGATGAACCCTCTCAGGCTCACTGCGTTCGCCAGCTCCCCCGAAGGGGAATTTTAAGCATCTGCCGGTTAGGAGCAAAAAAGCTCCCCCCCCCTTTCGGGGGAGCTGGCATCGAGCAAAGCGAGATGACGGAGAGGGTCTTACTTCCGCTTCGGCAGCGGCACACACAGCACCAGCGTGATGCCGATGGCCAGCGCAACGGCTACTTTAAAGGTGCTGATGCCGTTGGAAAGGGCCAGCGCATTGTTGCCCTGTATAAAATAGTAGGCGGTGTAGTAGATGCCCGCGCCGGGCACCAGCGGGAAGATGCCGGACAGCAGGAACACCGTCACCGGCATTTTGAGGGTGATGGCGAACACCCGGGTGAGCAGGGTGAGGGGGATCACCGCCAGCAGGGAGGCCGCAGCACTGTCTGCCCCCAGCATTACGGCCAGCTCGTAGACGAACCAGCCCACGGCCCCCACCAGCCCGCAGAAGAACAGGCTTTTGCGGGGGCATGCAAACAGGACGGCAAAGCACAGGGTGCCGACCCCTGCAATGAAGAACTGCGCCGCCAGCTCTCCGATCTGTGTACTGGTGAGCATCATGCAACCACCACCCCCGTAAAGAGTGTATAAAGGCTCAGCACAAGGCCGGTGCCAATGGCAATGCTGGCCGCAATGAGCAGTGCATCGATCATGCGGATGGTGCCGGAAAGGTAGTCGCCTTGCACGAAATCCCGGATGCCCATGGTGAACGCGATGCCCGGCGTCAGGATCATCAGCGAACCGATAATAGAATGACTGGCCGGTGTGCCCAGCACTCGGCAGGCCAGAATGCACACCAGCGTGATAAGCGCAGCACAGCTGATCTTACAGAAGCCGCCGGGCAGCTCGTGCTGCTCACACAGCAGCAAATAGCCGCTGGCAAGAAAGCCTGCCAGTGCCGCCGCCAGTGCACTGCGCAGTGTGCCGCCGAAGATCAGCGCAAAGCAGAATGCACCGCACATGCCGCTGACCAGCTGCACCCAGTCCTTGGGAAAAGGGATGCACCGCGCCAGCACCAGACGGCTCTCGGCTTCGTCCAGCGACATGCTGCCCTCTGCGATCTCGCGGGAGAGGGCGTTCACCGCCGCCACCCGGCCCAGATGAGTGGTGCGGGTAGCACATTGCGCACCTCGCTGATCTCGGCGGTGCCCGCACTGGCAAAGATGCCGTTGGTCAGCACGTAAACATGGAACTCCCGCAGGTGGAATGACCGGGCCATGATCTCCATGGTCTGCTCCACCCGGAACACCTCGGCACCGTTTTCCAGCAATGTCTGGCCCGCTGCCATGATAAAATCCATGATGCGGCGGCGCAGTTCTTCATCCGGGAAAACCTCGCGGCTGTTCATTGCCGCACCTCCTTTATAAATAATGCTGTCTTATTCTACCATGTCCGCGGCTGGCGCACAAGATAAAAAAACGCAATTTCCTACTAAAAAACTTCGTTGTAGGTGTTGACAAATCCGGTCGATTGGATTATTATAAATGCAATATCACAAAAATGGCTGTGAAGAGAAGAGTAGGCCTTCGCATTGATCCTTACCAGAAAGCCCGGGCGATGGAAAAGGGCAGGAAACAGGAAGCTGAAAATGGTCTCGGAGCTGTGCGGGCGAGGTGCATGAGCGCTAAGTTCGCAACGGGATGCGCCCGTTACAGCGTCCGGCTGTAAGCAGCAAAGCTGCCGCAGCATTGAGGCTGTGCCCGCAAGGGTATGGTAAACCAAGGTGGTACCACGGAAGTATGTTATGCTCCCGTCCTTGTCTGAGCGTTGGCTCAAGGTCAAGGACGGGAGCTTTTTTCATGCATCCGTCAAAGGCCCTTAGCACGGAACTGTGCCGTGCGGGCCGCTGTACATTATAATAAGCAAATAGAGAGGGAACAAAACTATGATTACTCGTCGTGATTTTCTGAAAGTTACCGGAGCTGCAGCTGCTGCAGCTGCCCTGACCGCATGCGGCGGTTCTTCTTCCACCGCATCTTCTGCTGCTTCCGGCACTGCTTCTTCCGCAGCTTCTTCTGCTGTGGCTAAGCTGGACAAGGTGAAGGTGGCTGTGCCCAACGACACCACCAACGAGGCACGCGCCCTGACCCTGCTGGAGAAGAACGGCTTCTTTAAGCTGAAGGCTGATGCAGGCCTGACCGCAACCGCAAAGGACATCGAGGAGAACCCTCTGAATGTTTCCGTCGATGAGGTCGAGGCTGCTCAGGTGCCCAACGTCCTGCAGGACGAGGACTACGCCGTCATCAACTCCAACTACGCCATCTCCGCTGGTCTGGACCCCATGACCGATGCTCTGGCAATGGAGGACGGCACCTCTGCTTACGTCAATATTCTGGTCTGCAAGGACGGCAATCAGGAAGAGCCGAAGATCAAGGCTCTGGCCGCTGCTCTGCAGAGCCAGAAGGTGAAGGACTTCATGGATGAAAACTACAAGGGCGCTGTGGTGTCCGTTGTGGAGAACCCCACCGACGGCTATGACTCCTCCATCGACTACGATGCACTGAACGGCGAGACCGTCAGCTGCGCTGCTACTCCGGCTCCTCACTGCGAGGTTCTGGAGATCTGCAAGGACATTCTGGCCGAAAAGGGCATCACGCTGGATATTCAGGAGTACGACGACTACATCATTCCCAACAACATCGTTGAGGACGGCCAGTGCGATACCAACTATTTCCAGCATCAGCCGTATCTGGACGACTTCAATGCAGAGCACGGCACCCATCTGGTGACGGTTGCCGGCATCCATGTGGAGCCTATGGGCATCTACGGCGGCAAGCAGGACAGTCTGGCACCGATCGAGGGTTAAGCAAACTCCCCCAGTCACCTTGCGGTGACAGCCCCCTCGGGAGGGGGCCTTTGCCTGACCGTTCCGTTTCAGGCTCCCTCCATGAGGGAGCTGGCAAACCCGCAAGGGTTTGACTGAAGGAGTTTATTCAACAGCAAGGAGCAATTTCTGTGATCGAGATCAAACATCTTTCCAAGACCTTCCAGATGAAGGACGGCGCGGTGAATGCGCTGAAGGACATCAACCTCACCATCCCGGATGGTTCCATTTATGGCATCATCGGCATGTCCGGTGCGGGCAAATCCACGCTGGTGCGCTGCATCAACCTGCTGGAACGCCCCACCGAGGGCAGCGTTGTGATCGACGGCACCGCTATGGAGACTTTAAACGCAGCCCAGCTGCGTGAGCGCCGCCGCGATATCACCATGATCTTCCAGCAGTTCAATCTGCTGATGCAGCGCAGCTGCCTGAAGAACATCTGCTTCCCCATGGAGCTGGCCGGTGTGAAAAAGGCGGATGCCGAAAAGCGTGCCAGAGAGCTGCTGGAAGTGGTGGGCCTGCCCGATAAGGCCAACGCCTACCCGGCACAGCTGTCCGGCGGCCAGAAGCAGCGCATTGCCATTGCCCGCGCACTGGCAACGGATCCCAAAGTTCTGCTCTGCGATGAAGCCACCAGCGCACTGGACCCCAACACCACCCATGCTATCCTGACCCTGATCAAGGACATCAACAAGAAGCTGGGCATCACGGTGGTGGTCATCACCCATCAGATGAGCGTTGTGGAAGAGATCTGCGATCACGTTGCCATTCTGGACGGCGGCGTTGTGGTGGAGGAAGGCTCCGTGCAGGAGATCTTCTCGAACCCCAAAACGCCCGCAGCAAAGCGTCTGGTGGCACCCAACGGCGGCAGCGCCGCACGGGATCTGTCCAGCTTTGCACCGGACGACCATGTGGTGCGCGTCACCTTCAACGGTTCGTCCACGGCAAAGCCGCTGGTGGCAAGCCTTGCTGCAGAAAAAGGCATTCTGGTGTCGGTGCTCAGCGCCGACACCCGCGATCTGAGCGGCCAGTGCTACGGCTCCATGCTGCTCAAGCTGCCCACTGATGTGGAGCAGGCAAAGCAGGCTGCGGCTATATGCGCGCCCAGCCCGGCATTACGGTAGAGGAGGTGACCGGCGAATGAGTATTGCAGATTACGGTTTTGCCATCTGGGAGACCTTTTACGTGACGGTCCTTTCCACCGCGTTTGCGCTGGTGCTGGGCCTGCCGCTGGGTGTGCTGCTGGTGGCCGGTGATAAGGACGGCATTCTGCCGCTGCCCGGCTGGCTGATGCACATTCTCAACATCGTTATCAACATCCTGCGCAGTGTTCCGTTCCTGATCCTGATGATCTGTGTATTCCCGCTTACCCGTGCCATCGTGGGTACCACAGTGGGTACCAAAGCCACCATCGTTCCGCTGGTGGTGGCAGCCTTCCCGTTCGTGGCACGTCTGGTGGAAACCAGTCTGCGCGAGCTGGACGAGGGCGTGGTGGAAGCGGCCCAGAGCATGGGCGCAACGCCGTTCCAGATCATTACCAAGGTGATGATCCGGAATGCCTGCCCGGCCTGATCTCCAGCATGACCACCGCACTGACCACCATTCTGGGCTACTCGGCCATGTCCGGTGTCATTGGCGGCGGCGGTCTGGGCAAGATCGCTTTGTCCTACGGCTATTACCGCTACCAGACCGACATCATGATCGTGTGTGTCATTTTGCTGGTGCTGATGGTTCAGGTGTTCCAGACTTTGGGCACTGCTTGGGCCACCAGAAGCGATAAGCGGCTGCGGAAGTAACTCCTTCAGTCGCACTTCGCGCGCCAGCTCCCCCGGAGAGGGAGCCTCTGGCGAAGAGGAAAACTTTCCGGTATTGCCAAAGCCGAAAGGCTTTGACGGAAGGAGTCCTCTCCTCATTTTGCCCCCGAACGGGAACTAAAATTTAACGTTTCAATTCCCCGCCGGAGGCTGCTGCACTCCTGCGGGGAATTGTGCTATATGGACAAACCCAGTAAAGGAGTATGTAGTATGAATCGTGATACTATCTGCGTGCAGGGCGGTTACACCCCCGGCAACGGCGAACCCCGCCAGATCCCCATTATCCAGTCCACCACCTTCAAGTATGCCACCAGCGAGGACATGGGCAAGCTGTTCGATCTGGAAGCTGACGGCTACTTCTATTCCCGTCTGCAGAACCCCACCTGCGACCTTGTGGCTAAGAAGATCTGCGAGCTGGAAGGCGGCACGGCCGCAATGCTGACCAGCAGCGGTCAGGCTGCAAACTTCTTTGCCCTGTTCAACCTCTGCGAAGCAGGCGACCACATCGTGGCATCCAGTACCATCTACGGCGGCACCTTCAACCTGATCTCCGTCACCATGAAGAAGATGGGAATCGATGCCACCTTTGTGGACCCGCTGTGCACCGAGGAAGAATTGAACGCCGCATTCCAGCCCAACACCAAGGTGGTGTTCGGCGAGACCATCGCAAACCCGGCCCTGACCGTGCTGGACATTGAGAAGTTTGCCAAGCTGCTCACGCCCACGGTGTGCCGCTGATCGTGGACAACACCTTCCCCACGCCGGTCAACTGCCGCCCCTTTGAGTGGGGCGCGGATATCGTGACCCACTCCACCACCAAGTATATGGACGGCCACGGCGCAGTGCTGGGCGGTGCCATCGTGGACGGCGGCAAGTTCGACTGGATGGCCCACGCTGAGAAGTTCCCCGGCCTGTGCACCCCGGACGACAGCTACCACGGCATCACCTACGCCGAGCGTTTCGGCAAAGAGGGGGCCTTTATCACCAAGCTACCGCGCAGCTGATGCGTGACTTTGGCTCCATGCAGTCGCCCATGAACGCCTACATGCTGAACCTCGGTCTGGAAAGCCTGCATGTGCGGATGCAGCGCCACTGCGCCAACGGCATGGCCGTGGCAGAGTTCCTTGAAAGCCATCCCAAGGTGGCCTACGTGAACTACTGCGGCCTGGAGTCCAGCCCGTACCATGCACTGGCGGAGAAGTATCTGCCGAATGGCAGCTGCGGCGTGGTCAGCTTTGGTCTGGCCGGCGGCCGTGAGGCTGCAAGCATCTTTATGAAGAACCTGAAGCTGGCAGCCATCGAGACCCATGTGGCCGATGCCCGCACCTGTTGCCTGAACCCTGCATCCAGCACCCACCGCCAGATGAACGATGAGCAGCTGAAAGCCGCCGGTGTGCCCGCAGAGCTGGTGCGCATGAGCTGCGGTCTGGAAAGCAGCGAAGACCTTATCGCAGATATTGCGCAGGCGCTGGATAAAATCTAAAAGGTGAGTTCAGCAGCATCTATCGGTTCCGGCCCTTCTCGTAAAAACGCGTTTGGAGCGCCCCGCAGGGCGCGACAAACGCAAAATATAAAAAATAAATTCCGCTGAAGATAGCCAGAGCGTCAGCGGAGGCTATTCTAAATCGTTAGGAGTACGAACTATGCCGCTGATCATCCCCAAGACCCTGCCTGCTTACGATGCCCTCTACAACGAAAATATCTTCGTCATGCATCGTGAGCGCGCCCTTGCCCAGCACATCCGCCCGCTGGAGATCCTGATCCTGAACCTGATGCCCACCAAGATCACCACCGAGACCCAGATCGCCCGTCTGCTGGCAAATACCCCGCTGCAGGTGCACATGACCCTGCTGCAGACGGCCAGCCATGCGGCGACCCACGTTTCGGCAGCACACCTCGAATCGTTCTATAAGAACTTCAACGAGGTGAAGAACAACCGTTACGACGGCATGATCATCACCGGCGCACCGGTGGAGACCATGGACTTTGAGCAGGTGGATTACTGGCCGGAGCTGTGCGAGATCATGGACTTCAGCGAGACGAATGTCTACTCCACCTGCATGTGTGCTGGGGTGCACAGGCTGGCCTGTACTACCACTACGGCGTGCACAAGCAGCTGCTGCCGGAAAAGATGTTCGGCGTGTTCGAGCACCGGGTCACCCGCCCGTCGAACCCTTTGGTGCGCGGCTTTGACGAGGTGTTCTATGCGCCCCACAGCCGCCACACCGGCATCAGCCGCGAGGATGTGGACAACTGCAAGGCTCTGCGCATCCTTGCCGAGAGCGATGCGGCCGGGCCCTTCCTTATGAGCACCGAGAACGGACGACAGATCTTTGTCACCGGCCACCCGGAATATGACAAATACACGCTGGATTCAGAGTACCGCCGCGATGTGGACAAGGGCCTGCCCATCCATGTGCCGGTGAATTACTACCCGGACGATGACCCGTCCAAGCCGCCGCTGTTCCGCTGGCGTGCCCACGCCCACCTGCTGTATGAGAACTGGCTGAACTACTATGTCTACCAGAACACCCCCTATGATCTGGGCGAGATCCAGCGCGTGAAGCACGAATAAATGCACAAAAACCGGTATTGCGTCAAAATTGCGCGATACGTTTGTGCTATACTGTTCCTGCGGCCCTTCTCCATTCCCCTAACCGCGGAAAGGAGGTGAACCCCTTGGAAACTCTCTCTACATTTATCCAAACCGTTGCCGCGCAGGTAGTTGCCTACTATCTGTGCACATGGATCGACGGTAAGATCGGCAAGGGCAGCAAACACTAAAAGAAGCCCCCGGTACTGACACTACCGGGGGCTTCGTGTTTCGGCATGAACCCGATGGATTCAATCTCTCTACATTGCCTATCTTTAGTATAGGCAGTTTTGGGCAAAAGTCAAGCGATGAAATGTAAATTATTTTTTACGCCTTACCGGCTTTTTCTTGCGCACGCTGTAGCCAAAGGTGCCCAGCTTTTTGCCCAGTGCCAGATATTCGCCGTGGCTGTAGACGATGAGCTTTGCCTTTTCGAGACACAGCTTGCCGTTTTCGTCCAGCAGGCTTTCGTCCACATCACAGGCCACAACTTCGGCAAGGAACAGGTCGTGGCTGCCCAGCGGGATCACCTGAGTTACCTTGCATTCCAGATTGACCGGGCTTTCTTCCAGAATGGGGCAGTCGGTCAGCACGCTGCCGGGGGCAGAATGCAGGCCGCAGGCGGCAAATTTATCCACATCACGGCCGCTTTTCACGCCGCACCAGTCCACCGAACGCACCAGCGCTTCAGTGGGCAGATTGATGGCAAACTGTCCGCTTTCCTGAATGAGGTGGTGGCTGTAGCGCTCCGGCCGAACGCTGATGGACACCATGCTGGGCTGGGTGCAGATGGTGCCCGTCCAGCCGATGGTGATGAGATTGGGCTTTTCCAGCCCGCCGCAGGACACCAGTACCGGCGGTTCCGGGTTCAGCAGGGTGCTGCCGCGCCAGCTCTGTTTGCTCATCCGTGATACTTCCTTTCGTAGGGTGCCCAGGTGCGCTCGCTGATGATGTAGCGCGGGCGGGCTTTCGTCTCCATATAAATTTTGCCGATATACTCGCCGATCACGCCTAAGCACACCAGCTGCACGCCGCTCATGAAGCAGACGATGCACACGATGGAGGCCCAGCCGGCCACGCTGCTGCCCATGGCGGCACACACGATGGCCCAGATGACTCCGATAAAGCCGACCAGGCTCACGGCGATGCCCGCCCCGGTAATGATGCGGATAGGCTTGTTGGAAAGGCTGGTGATGCCGTCAAAGGCAAGGGCCAGCATCTTGCTCAGCGGATAGTGGCTCTCACCGGCAAGGCGCTCATGGCGCTCGTAGGTGACAACATCGCTCCGGAAGCCACTAGAGGCACCATGCCGCGCAGGAAAATGTTCACTTCCCTGTAGTCGGCAAAGCTTTCCAGCACACGGGTGCTGATGAGGCGGTAGTCTGCGTGGTTGAACACGATGTCTGCGCCCAGAGCGTTCATCACATGGTAAAAGCCCTCGGCGGTGAAGCGCTTGAAGAAGGTGTCTGTATCGCGGCGGCTGCGCACGCCGTAGACCACCTCGGCACCGTCCAGATACTTTTTAACCATCTCGTCCATGGCGTTGATGTCGTCCTGACCATCGCAGTCGATGGAAATGGTAACATCACAGGTGCCGCTGTGCAGTGCTCCATCAAGCCTGCCAGCACGGCGTTCTGGTGGCCGCGGTTGCGGCTCTGGGAAATGCCGATGTAGTGCTCGTCCTGTGCGGCAAAACTCTGGATCAGTTCCCATGTCTTGTCTTTGGAGCCGTCGTTCACGAACAGCACCCGGCTCTTCTCGCTCACAAGGCCCTGTGCGGCAAGGCCGCTGATCTTTTCCAGAAACAGGGGAGCTGTAATGGGCAGCACCTGCTCCTCGTTGTAGCAGGGGATCACGATCCATAAAATCGGTTTTGACATATTTAAAAATACTCCTATATTAAAAATAACAAGATGATGCCGCTGACGGTTACGGCCTTCCAGTGAAAAAGAGTTTTAGAAAAATTCGCAGATTTTTCTAAAACTCAAATATAAAAATAAAATTTCAGCTGAATACAGCCAAAGCGCACGCGGCGGCTATTCAAATGGTCGCTGCACCATCTGCTTCAACACCTCAGGCTCCAGCAGCTTGAAGCTGCTCTTGTAGGTGTCCAGCAGGCCGTCCCGCTGCATCTGGCTCAGCTCACGGCTGAGGGCGCTGCGGTCGCAGTTCAGGTAATCTGCCAGCTGGATGCGGGAGAACGGGATGCTGAAGGTCAGGCTGCCAGCCCGCTCGGCTTCACTGAGCAGATAGGCGCACACTTTGGCCCGCAGGCTTTTGAGCACCAGCAGGTCGATGCGGCGGGAGAGGGAAAAATATTTATCGCTGATGGTGCGCACCAGATTGCGCAATGTCTGCTGGTGCGCCGGACTGCCATCCGAAAGCAGCAGCCGCTCGTAGGGGATCAGCAGCACCTCGCAGGGCACCGAAGCCATCACCGTGACCGGGCTTGCCAGACTGGAACCGCTCAGCACATCGCCGAACACGCCGCCCGGTTCCATGTGGGTGATGGGAATGCGCGCACCTGCGGCCCGGGACGGTAGCTTCCAGCTCACCGGACAGTACGATGCCCACCCTGCGGTTGGGTTCGCCCGCCAGAACAAGCGCTTCGCCTTTGCCATAGCTGCGCATAACGGCACCCAGCTGAGCCAGCAGGGTCTGCAGCTCTTCAGAGGTCAGACCATTGAATAAAGAGGTGGAGCATAACAGCGGAAGAAAGTTTTTCATCACAATTCCGTGGGAAAGATCCGGCTTCCCACAGCCCTCCTGCAATTCCGTTGCACACGCAACGGTATTTTTGATTCTATTATAGTAAACTTAGACCCGCAAAGCAAATGATTTTGCAAATTTGCTTTGTAAAAAATATAAAAAGACAGTCCGATGATTCTGTGCAAAGTTTTGCGGCACAGGAATCGCGCTGTCTGATGAGGAAAAGAGGGAACCCCGCATGAAAAAACTGACATCTGTGCTGCTGGCTCTGGCCCTTGTGCTGAGCCTTGCCGCCTGCGGCGGTGCGGCATCCAGCTCTGTTGCATCCAGTGCAGCTTCCAGCGAAGCTGTCCCCGAGGCTGCTTCGGAAGCCGCTTCCAGTGAGGAAGCAAAGGAACTGTCCACCACCGATGCTCTGCGCATTGCTGGCCTGAAAGGCCCCACCACCATGGGCCTTGTCAACCTGCTGAGCATGGAAGAGGATGGCACCGCTTCCATGGATTACGACCTGCAGCTTTACGGCGCTGCCGATGAGATCGTGCCGCTGCTGATGAAGGGCGAGCTGGACATGGCTGCCATCCCGGCAAATCTGGCCGCCACCCTGTATCAGAAGACGGAAGGCGGCATTCAGGCTGTGGCCGTCAACACGCTGGGCGTGCTGTACGTAGTGGAAAAAGGCGGTGATACGATCCAGTCCATGGCAGACCTTGCAGGCCGTACCATCCTGTCCACCGGCAAGGGCACCACGCCGGAGTACGTGCTGCGCTATCTTCTGAACGCCAACGGCATCGACCCGGACAAGGACGTGACCATTGAATACTACAGCGAGGCCACCGAGGTCACGGCCAGATGGCCAATACCGAGGATGCCATTGCAGTTCTGCCCCAGCCCTATGTGACTGCAGCCGGCCTGCAGGACGACACCCTGCGTGTGGCCCTCGACCTGACCGAGGAATGGAACAAGGTTGCGGATACCCAGCTCATCACCGGCGTGACCGTGGTGCGCAAGGAGTATGCCGAGGAACACCCGGATGTTGTGGCCGCATTCCTTACCGACTACGCCAAGAGCGTGGAAGCTGCCAACACCGATCTGGACGGCACTGCCGCTCTGTGCGAGGAGCAGGGTGTTGTGGCCAAGGCTGCCATTGCCAAGAAGGCCCTGCCCAACTGCAACATCGTCTGCCTGACCGGCGACGAGCTCAAGACCAACGCATCTGCTTATCTGCAGGTGCTGTTTGATGCCGACCCCAAGGCAGTGGGCGGCGCAATGCCCGGCGACGATTTCTACTGGACTGCCGAGTGATTCCTCAATAAGCCATCTCTCCGGCCGCTGTGCGATTGGTACGCACGGCGGTTTTTTTGTTTGCACAAAATGCTTGTATCCCAGCTTTTGTGCTCCCTGCACAAATTTAAAGACAATTTTTTGTGTACGAAAATGAATGAAATTGACTGAAAGTGATTGATTTTGGTGCTGTATTTGCTATAATAAAGATGCAATCAACCAAAACAGCGCACAAACGGTCATAAACCGTCAAAGATAAGATCAAACCAAAGGAGAGGATGCCGATGCTGGCAGAAGAACGCTTCAGCCTGATCATGGAACAGCTGAACCGCAAGCGCACCGTGACGGTGCAGGAATTGTGCGAGGCGCTGAATACCAGCGAATCCACCATCCGGCGCGACCTGACCGAACTGGACCGGCTGGGCAAGCTGAACAAGGTGCACGGCGGTGCCACCCTGCCGGACAGCCGTTTTCTGGCGGATGAACCCACCATGGAGGCCAAGGAGTCGCAGGCTGTGGAGCAGAAGCGCAGCATCGCGCAGGCGGCGGCAAAGCTCATCAACGCCGATGATTTTGTGTTCATCGATGCAGGCTCCACCACGCTGGAGCTGGTGCGTGCACTGGCGGGGGATGCCCTCAAAGCCAGCTATGTGACCAACGGCGTGGCCCATGCCCGGGCACTGGCCCGAAAGGCTGCCGGGTGTATCTGCCGGAGGACTGCTGCGGCCCGAGACCGAAG
>ENA-OQAA01000729-OQAA01000729.1-human-gut-metagenome-genome-assembly--contig:-NODE-729-length-20995-cov-3.253306_pt1 | contig 20995 bp, 35 predicted proteins | sample MGYA00242489_ERZ504515 | MGnify/ENA primary metagenome ERZ504515 (study PRJEB26092, sample SAMD00036237) | human gut metagenome | host: Homo sapiens | study: EMG produced TPA metagenomics assembly of... | reverse complement strand
CTCGAAGATGGTGCCTGAAATACGATCAGGATTATACAAAACGCAGTTGTACTTACAAAAAACGATCAGATCACATCGTGGGGAAGCATAGGCAATCGCGAAGACTTTGACGTTTACAGAACAAAAAAAGCGCCCAATAAGAGGCGGCAACCTCTAGGACGCATAGATAAACAACCAAGATTATTGTACGGGAAAGAAAGGAATTTGTAAAGATGATTAAATGCAGTAAAGGCAATGTGGAAATAAAAGGAAATTTAATATTATTAGAAGCAGAAACAGTCATGATATTAAGAGGAATAAGAAACATCCTCGAAGAAGAGTACGGAAAAAAACACGCAGAAAAGTCAATGCAAAAAATAGTTAAAACATCCACAATGACGCAAGAAGAAATAGAAGAGGAAATAAAAAAATCAGCACAAGAAATAGCGAGAGAAGCAGCGAAACACCTCATGAAATGAAAGAAGAAGTTATTTTGTGGATCATCCGCTGGGGAGATCCGTACGCATTAGAGTGCAAGGCAATGACCAGATCGGAAGTCGAAGCGTATGCGCGCGAAAAGCAAAAAAAGCGCGGCGGTACATATGTAATCAATTAAAAAAAGCGCATCACAGCAACTGATGCGCTTAAAAGATGGCGTTCCCGCCTCTTGTTAGGACAAATATATTGTATCAAATAAGAGGCGGGAAGTCAAGCGATACACGCGGGGACTCCCGCTTTTAAACCTCGATAAAGATATTAAAGTTAGGACAGATAAAAGATGGCAACACGGAGAAAAACGTACAAATTACGGGGCGGAGACGTCTACGACGTAGAGGAATATCCAGACGGAAGATATGGAGCAAAAGGAAAGGCACGGCAAAAGAAAAAGAAACCGACGCCGGAACAGATGGCGGCAGTCAACCAAGCCAACCGAGCGAAGATATGCAGACGATTACTGATCGAATATTTTGATGCAGGAGACTACTTTGTAACATACACCTACAAAGTCGAGCAAAGACCGAAAGACATGACAGTGGCACTAAAAGACTTACAAAAAGCACTCCGAAAGCTCCGTCCGAAATATAAAAAGGCAAACACTCCGTTTTACTGGATCAGAAACATAGAGCGGGGCACAAAGGGTGCATGGCACATCCATCTAGTCATTAAAAAAACATCAGGGGCGGCAGAATGGATCGAAGATGCATGGGAACACGGAGCAATCTATATTACGCAGATCAAAAAAAGCCGGTTTTACGATGAGGATTTTACAAAACTGGCAAACTATATGACAAAAAACGAAAAAACAAGAGAAAAACGATCGGACGGAAGCAAAGGAAAACCGCGACTAAAAGAAGCAAGCTACAACCATGCGAAAAATATGCCGTTACCCGAACCGAAATCCCAAAAACTTGTACGCTGGCAAAAAGAAGTAAAACCCAAAAAAGGCTATTACATCGCAAACAGTTACGAGGGGATCAACGGCTACGGGGATGAGATACCGCAGATACACACTGATCAGAATCCACAGGAGGATTTAAAATGAAAACAGTAAATATCTACATAGAAACCACCATAAAATCCCCCATTGTAAAAGATGGGAAATACGCATCCGCCCTAGTATTTACTAGGTCAAACGGAGAAGAAGCATACCGGGTCATGAGTGGCAAAGAGTGCGAATCTACTTACAACAGATTGACGCTGATCGCAATCATAAAATCATTACAAAAATTAAAAGAGCAGTGTCATGTTGTAATTCACACTGATAACGCTTATATCAAAAATATTTCAGAACAAGGAGCGCCGGAGAAGTGGCGGCGATCCGAGTGGAAAAAAGCCACAGGCGCGGAAGTCCAAAATAAAGAATTATGGAAAATGTACCTTGAGGAAGCGGAGAAACACGAAACGGAATTTCGCTTTTGCGCCAGCAATGATTATCAGGGATTGCTAAGAGAAGAACTAACATAAGGAGGACACCATGAGAATTACAAAAGAAGCAAGATGCGCGAAAAACGCAAGGGAATACATCGGCAACCGCCCAAGACTCGTTGAAGGAAAGATATATACGTTGATTTTCCGGCAGCAGCCGGAAAGAAGCGAAAAACACACTGCCATCAAGAAACGGATGCGCTTTTTAAAAGCGTTTCCACACCACGCACTTTTTGAAAACCTTACGGGATCAAAAGATCGTTTACCTGGTGGGAAGTGGAAAAATTACTGAAAGGAGAGCAGATATGATACAAGATATTGCAATCGAACAGTTAGACATACACCCGCAGAACGTGCGGAAGGTATACACCGACATTGACGAGCTGGCGGAAAGCATAAAAGCTCGTGGCGTAATGCAAAATTTGACTGTAGTACCAAACCCGGACAAAAAAGACCACTATCTTGTAGTGATCGGAAACCGAAGACTGACGGCAGCGAGAAAAGCGGGATTGAAAACAATGCCCTGTTCCGTTGTGGAAATGACGGAAAAAGAGCAAATATCAACGATGTTGTTGGAAAACATGCAGCGCAGCGATCTATCAGTAAGCGAGCAAGCACAAGGATTCCAGCTCATGTTGGATTTGGGAGAAACAGAAACAACAATCGCGGAAAAGACCGGATTTAGCAGAAGTACAGTACGACATAGGTTAAATCTTGCAAAACTGGATCAAGAAACACTTACGAGGCGCGAAAAAAATAAGGACTTCCAACTCACATTAACGGACCTTTACGAGCTGGAGAAGGTACAAGACATCAAAAAAAGGAATGAAATCCTTAAGACTGCAGTATCGTCACGCGAAATCGCATGGAAAGCAAAACAGGCCGTGAAAGAAGAAAAAATAAAGAAAAACGCTCAAATAGTGTTTGAAATACTGGAAGAAAAAGGAGTAAAAGCCGCGCCGAAAAGAGCGAAAGAAGAAAGATGGACCGGAAAATGGAAAGAGATAACAAATATTGATCTATCACAGTGGGAGGATCAAACAAAAATCGATCTGCAAGACACAAAAGATCAGCTCTATTATTATCAATACTACGATAGGATCTATGTAGTAAAAAAAGTAATACAAAAAGAGCGGGAAAAAACGGAACAGGAAAAGAAAACGGAGAAAATCAAGGAAAACAAAAGAAAAATTAACGGAAATCCTGAAAAGGATGAGAAGGGAAAGGAACGATTTTATTAAAGAACTTGTGTCGGGAAAAATCACAATACCGAAAGAAGTTGATGTAAAAGAAACAGGCTGGAAGATCATGATAAACCGGATAACGGACGGCGGAAGCGTAGCACACATGAACGCGGTGTATGGATTTTACGGGATCGAAAACGCGTACGAAGCGAAAGAAGAGGAAAAAGAACGGATCGAAAAAGAATTTGCAGAAATAAGCCAAGAAAAGCAAATGCTGATCCTCTTGACCCGGACGGCAGAGCCGTACGAAGCAACTGACTATTACGGACACTACGAAAAAGGGATGAAATGCCTAAGAGACTTCTATAGATTACTTCAGCAGATGGGGTTCTCATTTCGATCACTGGAAGAACTAAAGATCCTAAACGGGACTCATGAGTTATACACACAGGAGACGGAAGATGAGCATTGACTATTCGGACATGGCTTTCCCGAAGCCGGGAAAGAAGAAAAAACGGAAAATCCACAAAAAAAGCATTTTAAACAGTCAAAAGGGCATTTGCTACTTATGCGCCCGGTTAAATGGTGACTATTCCGTAAAGCAGACGGAAGAGCATCATATCCTGTTCGGGGCAGGACAAAGAGCGATATCTGAAGAAAACGGGTTAAAAGTAGACCTATGCATTGAGCATCATCGAACGGGGCAGCAGGCAGTACACAACAGCCGAAAAACAAGGGAGCTGCTCTGTAAAATCGCACAAACAGAGTTTGAAAAGGTTCACACCCGAAAAGAATGGGAACAGATCGCAAGGAAGAACTACCTCTAGTACCTCCGCCATATGGCGATGATACATATAAAATGTCACGCGCAACCAGTAAATACAGGGTTCCCCGCCGTTTTGTGCGGCGGGAGAAAGGAGAAAAACGTGAGGATCTTAAAAATAAAAACAAAAACAGGCATCAAGACCGTTTATAACGTGATTGATTGGGGTTGGAATGCAGAAACAGGCGATCTTTACTATAGATCGGGAAAAGAATTGCATCACAAACGCTGTATAAGTGTCGAAGAAATTATAGTATAAAAGGATAGAAAAAAGGATCAATCAAAAACCTGCTACAAACAGTAATTACTGTTTTGAAGTGGGATTTTGACATCTCGAAAAAAAGGATGAAAAAGAGGAAAAACAATGGCAAAAAGAAACGATTACATAACAGGACGGGAAGATGGATTATTAATGGCGCTTGAAATCGTCAAAAATGAGGGTGTCGAAGCGTTGGAAAAAGAAATCAAATTCAGGAATGTCACCGGAATCCGTACCGCCTTAGCAAAAAAAGACATTAACAGGGCGACAATCAAGATCAAAGAACAGACAGTAGACACAGTAACAATCCTTTCCGTGGCAACCTTACATGACGAGTTCGGCTTCGGAACACAAAGATGCGACCGATTTATTAAGAGGTTTAACAAAAAGGCGGAATGCATCATGGATGACATGGCAAGCTGGAACGATTATATAAAAACGATCAAAGAGGAACTAGGGATTGAGCTAGGGATCAGAGAGAACAAGTAAGGGACGAAGAAGAAATTGCAGAACATGACACATATGAATACAACATCTGGAATATACGGGAATTAGATTAGAGTTTTAATGAGGTAGAAGATGAATAGACAAATACTTTTTAAAGCAAAGAGAAAAGATAATGGTGAATGGGTGGAAGGATATTATGTTTATTGCAGGAAACGCCGCTATATTCTCCAGATCCTAAATAAAGAAATAGGTTTTGATGAAAGAGAAAATGAATGGATTGAAATCGACCCCGGCACCATCTGCCAGTACACAGGACTTACTGACAAGAACGGTAATAAGATTTGGGAGAATGATATCTGCAATAGAAAAGAAAAATATCCTGAAATCGTGACATACAATAAAGGAGATTGGCAGTTAGATTACAGTTATGTATTTGGAAAAGAGATGCACACAGACGCCTGCAATCTTGGTTTTTATGTATGTGAAAGGAACTGTGTTGAAGTAATCGGCAACATTTTCGATAATGCAGATTTGTTGGAGGTAGAACGATGAATGTACTAGAGAAGATTCTGGAAGAGATTGAAGAAGCGACATTTCAAGAAGATGCGCCTATTTATATAGGTAATATGGAGGTGGATGGGTATGTGCGGGCGAGTAGGGTAAAAGATATCATTCGTTCACACATGAATGAAAAAGAAAAAGTAACAAGCGCGGAAATAATATCGCGTAAGACTGACGGGAAACCATATTATGGGATCAAGTACAAAAAAGTGGGTGAAGATCATTACACAGTGGGGTATAGCTCGTATTATTTAGACTATGTTATTGATTGGCTTAATAATTGCTTTGAATTTTGCGGAGAGTCTAAGATAGTTGTTAATGTCGGTAAGGACACAAATGTCCCTAGCAATGATGGTTGGATTCCGGTAGAAGAGAGATTGCCGGAAGATTGTGAAGAAATAGTGTTGGTACAAGTAAGCGGAAAACCAGCAGATAACATATTATTTGATAACGCTTTTGAATTTGCACTTTACGAAAAAGAAGAAGGGTGGATGTTAGATAACTATCCAGAATGGAAAATCCGGATGTGATCGCATGGCAGTCACTTCCAAAGCCGTACAGACAACCTAAGAAAGAGAAGTCGTCATGCAAGGAACACATTATGAGCAGATTTATGAAAGTAGAGTAGGAGATGATACATTGATCAACACAAATGAACCAAGTGCTGCCGCGCTGATCCGAGCGCAGGGGCAGCAGTTAAGAAAGGAAACCGTACTGGAATACTGGAGAAGGACGAGAGGCAATAATAATGCAGAAATGGGAAGAAATCGAACAGAAAAAAGAATACCTAGAGGGATACATAAATTCAAAGAATAGAGAAGCTCTAATAAAAGATCAGATACAACAACTAAGACTCGACACGATGTTTCCGGCGTTGCAAGGCGATGGGATACCACGGGGCAGCAGTCAAAAGGATCTATCAGATTACACGGCAAAGATCGAAAGCCTCATGGAGGAGTTAAAAAAAGAATGGGTTGAAAGCGTGATCCGGTACGAACGCATCAGAAAAGCAATAAACAAAATGAATGATGAACAAGAAAAAGAAGCACTTACAAGATACTATTTACTTAGAGAAAACAATAAAGCGATACAACGAAAAATGGGAGTAAGTAAGGCGAAACTATACAGAATATATGATAGTGCACTGGAAAACTTTGAAATTTTATAGAAATTTTATAAAATGAGACTCCGTGAGACTCGAAAATGTGATATAGTATAAACTGAATTAAAAGACAAAGAGGGAAATAACCCTCTCATAACCACGCGCAAGGACATCCGAAAGGGCGTCCTTTTTTGAAAACTATTTTGAAAGAGAGTGATGACATGTTTTGCAATTACGATCAATACAAAGATAAAGAGGTAGTTAAAAAGCATGAGCAACTTTTAAAACAACTAGGGGAAAAAGACAGAGTATTTTCGCTGGAATGGAACGAAGAAAACATTACACTGATGGAATGCTGTGACTATTGTTTCGGGCATGATTTAACCAAAGAAGAGTGCAAAGAATTATCGGAAGTATTCCGAGAGTTAGCAGAAGAGCTGGAGAAATAAAGAACAGCGGAAACAAATAAAAGAATCGAAGAAAAGTAAACAGAGAAATACAAAGGGCAGCAGGCGAAAGTCGGCTGCTTTTTTGTATATAAAGAAAAAGGATGAAGGCATGGTATACAGACCGGATCGAGATGGATCACACCGAGGAGCGTTTGAACGGAATAAGAAGAAAATATATGCAACACAGACGGTATGCGGGATATGCGGGAAACCGGTTGACTTCGGATTAAAATATCCGCATCCGTTGTCGCCGTGCATAGATCATATTATCCCGATAGCAAAAGGGGGACATCCATCAGATATAAACAATCTTCAGCTTGCACACTGGACGTGCAACAGGCAGAAGAGTGACAAGTTGATAAAGCGGAGAGACAAAGAAAAGGATGAAGTTATAAGCAACAGAGTGTTGCCGCACACGTTTGATTGGAAAAATATAAGACGCAGTAAATAGGAAATAAGGGGGCATACCACCCCTATACACGGGCATGGATGTACTTCACGCCGTCACTGTGAAAAAAAACACACGCTAAAAGAAAGGAAGCTAATATGGCAGATTACAGAGGGGTAAATTATTTACGAAGACGTTTACAGATAAAGAGCGAACGAGTGAAAATGCGTTACAAATACTATGAAATGAAGAACAGGGTGAAGGATTTTCAGATATCGACACCGCCAGAATTGAGAAACGTACAGTCGGTTCTCGGATGGTGCGGGAAAGCAGTGGATAACCTTGCAGACAGGATTGTATTCAGAGAATTCACAAATGATAATTTTGACATCGGAGAAATTTTTTTGATGAACAACCCAGATACATTTTTTGACAGCGCCGTACTGTCAGCGCTTATTTCTTCATGCTGTTTTGTTTATATATCAGTAGACAAAACAGGATTTCCGAAATTGCAAGTAATAGACGGCGCGAATGCAACGGGGATCATAGACGATAGCACAGGTCTGTTGGTGGAAGGTTACGCCGTACTCGAACGAGATAAAAACAAAAACCCGAAAACAGAAGCATATTTTACAAAAGGCGACACATGGATATACAGAAAAGGAGACGAGACGCCGGAGAGAATTAAAAACAACGTACCACACCCGCTTCTTGTCCCGATCGTATTCCGGCCGGATGCGGTAAGACCGTTTGGTCATAGCAGGATCAGTCGAGCGTGCATGGATATTGTCAACAGTGCAATGAGGACGGTAAAACGATCAGAAATTGCGGCAGAGTTTTACTCGTTTCCGCAAAAATATGTAGTTGGAACTGACCCTGATCTAGAACCGATTAACAAATGGAAGGCTACAATGTCGAGCTTGTTGGAATTTACGAAAGGCGAGGGCGGCGACAAACCGCAGCTAGGGCAATTTGCGCAGCAAAGCATGTCACCTCACAACGATCAGCTAAAAATGTTTGCCGGATTATTTGCCGGAGAGACAGGTCTAACGCTGGACGATCTAGGGTTTGTAACAGACAATCCAAGCAGTGCGGAAGCAATCAAGGCAAGTCACGAAAATCTTAGACTAATCGCAAGAAAAGCGCAGAGGACGTTTGGCACAGGTTTTTTAAACGCGGGATACATCGCGGCGTGCTTGAGGGATAACTACCCGTACGAGCGGAGGCAGTTTTATTTAACAAAACCAAAATGGGAGCCGGTCTTTGAACCGGACGCGGCCGCATTGAGTAGTTATGGAGACGGAGCTATAAAAATCAATCAGGCAATCCCGGGATATATTACACAAGATAAAATGAAAGATTTCACGGGGATATAAGAGGGGATAAATGAAAGATATCGCACCGGAATTACTGGAAAAAATAAAAAAAGATTTTGAAAAGAAATTAAAAAAAAGCGAGACGATCAAAGCGTTTCGAGAAAAGGTTAAGAAAAAAACAGCGACATATAAAGATGCGAATGATTTTGCGATCGAAACAGGGGAACTACTAGCGGATGCGTTTCAAAGCAATTTATCAAAAGAAATATTACCGGATGGCAAAATGTATTACAATATCGCTGACAGGGTAATAAGGGAACGACTGGAACATAATTATGATATTACAGCAGAGGCAGCAGTAGAAGTTCAAAAGATATTAAACGAAAAAGCAGGAATCGGAATCAAAGCCATAAAACCGGAAATGAACGAAGATAGGGTTCGAGGAATTATTAACATCGTATCAGGAGGAAAATACGAGGATGTCGCGTACATACTAGGAGAAGCGGTCGTAAACTTTACGCAATCTGTAATAGATGCAGCGGTAAAAGAAAATGCAGATTTTCACTTAAAAGCAGGGTTAAGACCGAAAATCAGAAGAACATCAACAGGAAAATGCTGCGAATGGTGCAACAGGCTTACAGGGTATATGATTACGAAGCTGTATCGGACACCGGAAACGATGTGTTCAGGCGGCACAAGCATTGTAGGTGTACCGTAGAGTATGACGCTGGAGACGGAAAAGTAACAAATGTACACACAAAGAAAACGACAGACAAGAAAGATGTAAACAGAAGAATAGAGAATACGAAAGAGTGGTCTAACAAGCAAAAAGTGATAAGATAAAAGAAAACGCCAAAGGAAAAAAGAAAAAAGGATCAAAGAGGAAAACGGACTCGATCTTGCTTCAAGAATATCAGGACACCCCAAAATGTTAAGCGCGTATACACCGAGAGGTTTATACTACGCACTGAAAGAATCGGGATATGAGATAAAACCTTTAAAAGGGGAAAATTACGGAGATATTCCATTTGAAGAGGGCGGAGGATACAGGGTAAACTTCGGGGGAGATGGATTATTAATGTATCACCCAGGAGAAAGAAGTCATCACGGAGGTGAATACTATAAAATTTCTACAGGAGAAGGAGGTGTGAAAAGATATGATATCAACGGAAAAGAAAAAGAAGATTGACGAAAGATGCAAGGCGTTAGAAAAAGAATTTGAAAGAAGATACAAGAAAGAAACAGAAGTGCGAGGGAAAAAAGTGCTTTGCTGTAAGAGAGGACGAGTTTTTTATTGTATCGGGGCTGAGTTGGGCAAACGCGATCGTATTAGAACACGCATTCTCAAAAACAGAAGTGGAAAAAAACATGTTTGAGGATGGAAAGCTGTTCTACATGGAAGAAATGAATGAAAAAGAAATGTTTGAAAAAATGATAGAAGAGATCGAAGGGTGAGGCGAAATGGCAAAAGACGATTATTTTGTAATTGTATACAAGATACTATCGTACTTGTATGTAAAATTGAAATCGGGGGAAGATGTAAATCCAAACATGATTACTCACGACAATCAACTACTGCAGATCAACCGGAAATACTGGGATTATATCATGAGAAATTTAATTGAAGACAGATATATAACATGCGAAACAGAAAAAGTGTGGGGCAAAGAATTGATTTATGATTTAAAAACGGCAGAGATCACACCGGAAGGGATTGCGTATGTGTGCAACAACTCCTTGATAGAGAAAGCGAAAGAATTTTTGAAAGACATAAAAGAAATAACTCCATTTATTTAAGCGCGCGAAAAGCGCGTTTTTTAATGCAATTTAAAAAATATCCCTTCAGGCAATGGGGTGATATTGCCCATGAAAGATATAGTTAAAAGACAGGAGGAAAGTTATGACGGAAACGAGACTGGGACGTCAGACGCCTACTCAATCCGTAACGATTCCTTACTCAAAAACACGAGGACAAGAAGCTGCGGAACTGTACGCGAAGACGGGGAACGAGCTGCTTGAATGGCAACAGTTGCTACAATGCGACATTATGGCCGTAAACGATGATGGTTTATGGATGCATCAGAAATATGGCTATTCAGTGCCGAGACGAAACGGAAAGTCGGAAAATGTGTTGGCGCGCTGCCTATGGGGACTGAAAAACGGCGAAAGAATTCTATACACGGCACACAGAGCAACAACATCACACGCAGTGTGGGAGCGGCTGGATCGAATGTGCGAAAAAGCAGGAATCAAGATATCATCATCATTTAAGGCGTCGGAAAAGAACACTTATACACAAGTGATGGAGGTGTGGTGGAATTCCGAACAAGAACATCATCGGGCGGACTTGGCGAAGGGTACGACGTGTTAATTATAGATGAGGCACAAGAATACACGGAAGCACAGGAGACGTCACTGAAATATATTGTATCAGACAGCGAGAACCCACAAACAATCATGCTTGGAACGCCGCCGACGGCGGTATCGGCCGGAACAGTTTTTACAAAATATAGGGAGACAGTACTTGCCGGCCGGGGATTTGACTCTGGATGGGCGGAATGGTCGGTTGAAAACTTGACATCCGCGAACGATGTTGAGGCGTGGTACGAAACAAACCCGTCGTTAGGAACAATACTGACAGAAAGGAAGATCCGGGCAGAAATTACAACGGATGATATAGATTTTAACATCCAAAGACTGGGACTGTGGTTAAAATATAATCAAAAATCGGCGATTAGTAAAACAGAGTGGGAATCACTGGCGATCGCATCAAAACCAAAATTAAAAGGAGAACTTTTTGTTGGGGTTAAATATGGACATGACGGACAGCATGTTGCGATGTCGGTAGCATCAAAAACGAATGAAGGAAAAATTTTCGTTGAGGCACTCGACTGCAGAACAATCCGCGAAGGGAACGACTGGATACTATCATACATTGCGGAAATGAAACCCAAAACGGTAGTTGTAGACGGAGCGAACGGGCAGCATATACTCGAAAAAGACATGAAAGATGCAAAAATGAAAGCACCAACCTGCCAACTGTAAAAGAAATTATAGGAGCAAACGCGACTTTTGAACAAGGACTGTTTAAAGGAAATATCTGTCATTCCGACCAAGCATCGTTAACACAGTCTGTAAGCAACAGCGAAAAAAGGGCGATAGGATCAAACGGAGGATTCGGATACAGATCATTAAAAGAAGGGGTTGAAATCGCGCTGCTTGACAGTGTGATCCTTGCATACTGGAAATGCACAGAAACAAAGGAACGAAAAAAACAGATAGCAAGATATTAAAAAGACGCTGGAAACAGCACTTTTTTTAATATACAAAAATACCAAACCACCGGGTTAAGCGGGGAAAGGAGAACAAAAAATGAGTGATTTTGAAGCTATTGAAACGCGAGAACAGTTCGAGGAGGCTGTGAAAGATCGGCTGGAACAGGAAAGAGAAACGGTAAGAAGGGAATTTAGCGGATGCTTATCACCAGAAGCTGTGGAAGAGAAGTACAAAGAGTACTTATCACCGAAAGAAGCAGAAGAGAAGTACAAAGGGTATTTATCCCCGGAAGATGCGGCGAACAAAGACGCCACGATCGCAAAGTACGAAAAAGAATCGAAAAGGGTAAAAGTGGCAATGGAAAACGGAATTCCCTACGAACTTGCAGGGAAGTTGTCAGGGGAAACAGAAGACGAAATGAAGAAAGACGCGGAAGCTTTTTCTAAATTTTTGAAGGGAAAAACCACATACCCGAACTTTACACGAGACACAGACAATAAAGACGACTCGATCAGAGAAGCAACGAAAAAAATGTTAAACAATTTGAAAGGAGAATAAGAACATGGCAACAGGAAGAGAAAATTTATTTGACGCGGTACTTGTAAAAGATCTAATGAACAAAGTGAAGGGAAAATCATCTTTAGCGGTTTTGTCGGGACAGACGCCGATCCCATTCAACGGACTGAAAGAATTTATTTTTTCAATGGACAATGAGATCGATATTGTAGCAGAAAACGGGAAAAAGTCAGAGGGCGGCATTACTGTAGATCCGGTAAAAATCGTGCCAATCAAATTTGAGTACGGAGCGAGAGTTTCAGACGAATTTTTGTACGCGACAGAAGAAGAACAGCTTGATATTTTAACAGCGTTTAACAATGGTTTTGCGGCAAAAGTAGCGAAAGGTTTTGATCTGGCAGCGTTTCACGGCATTAACCCACGGACAGGCGGAGCATCAACAGTTGTAGGCACGAATCACTTTGACAGTAAAGTAACACAAAAAGTCGAATATACAAAAGGAACGCCGGATACAAATTTAGATGCGGCGATTGCAATGGTGCAGGGATCGGACGGAGACGTTACAGGGATAGCGCTGTCAAATGCATTCGGGGCAGACATGGCAACGGTAAAGGAAAACGGAGTCAGACAGTACCCAGAATTTAGGTTTGGAGCATCGCCGGAATCTCTCGGAGGAATGAAAACAAGTGTAAACAAGACTGTACACAACGACACTGTGAAAGATCACGCAATCGTGGGCGATTTTTCCAACGCTTTCAAGTGGGGGTTCTCGAAAGAAATTCCTTTGGAGATCATCAAATATGGCGATCCGGACAACACGGGAAAAGATTTAAAAGGTTACAACCAGGTTTACATCCGCGCAGAAGTCTATCTCGGATGGGGAATTCTTGTGCCGGAATATTTCGCAAGGGTGGTAGACGAAGCTTGATATACAGAAACAAACGAACAGGGAATGTGATCGAAACACAGTGCGAACTGAAGGGTGGAGACTGGGAGCAGAAAAGCCGCCCAGATCCACCACTAAAAAGAGAAAGACGGTGAAAAAAGATGAATAATTTTGCCAAGATCGAAGATGTTGAAAAACTGTGGAGATCGCTGACAGAAGACGAAAAAGAGCGCGCAAAAAACTTACTGCCAATAGTAGAGGATAGCTTGAGAATGGAAGCCGATAAGGTGGGGAAAAACCTTGATCGTATGATAGAAGAAAAATCATATTTAGAAAATGTTGCAAAGTCTGTAGTTGTAGATGTGATAGCGCGCACGCTTATGACGTCAACAGACGCAGAGCCGATGACGCAACGGTCAGAATCGGCACTGGGTTATTCTGTTTCTGGGACATACCTAGTACCGGGAGGCGGATTATTTATTAAAAAAAGCGAGTTGGCAAGGCTCGGACTGAAACGACAAAGAATAGGGGTGATTGATCTGTATGGCGATGATAAAAGGGATCACAGTGACACTTTATGAAAAGGAAAAAATAAATGAAGATCCATTTGGAAAACTGATCTACAAGGAAACGCCGACAAAAGTTGAAAATGTACTTGTAGCCTCCACGAATACACAAGAGGTTTTGGATGCGCTGAACTTAACGGGGAAAAAGGCAGTTTACACGATCGCAATACCTAAAGGAGATAAGCACACATGGAAAGATAATAAAGTAGAATTTTTTGGAGAAATCTGGAAAGTAATAGGATTTCCGCAGCAGGGAATCGAACAAAATATACCGCTGGAATGGAATCAAAAGTGGATGGTAGAGCGATATGGGTAAGAAAGCGAAAATTGTCTTAAATAGAAAAGGAATCACAGCATTATTGCGGTCGGAAGAGATGCGCGCAACCATACAAAAACACGCGGAACGAATTGCCGGAACATCCGGCGGAACAGTCGAGACATATGTAGCACAAACAAGGGCGGTTGCGGAAGTAACAGGAGACGACGGAAACAACAGCCTATTAAAGGCGGTGGGAAAATGATCGAAGAAATTGTAAGAGAACACCTAAAAACGATTTTGGACGTACCGGTGTTAATGGAAGAAGAAAACAAGGAAAAGAAATATAATCTTGCTTGAAAAGACTGGAGGAAGCGAAGTGGATCATATTAAACATGCAACACTGGCGGTCCAGTCTTTTTCTGACACGCTCTATTCCACGGCAAAATTAAACGAAGAAATGAAGGAAGCGATGAAGCGAATCACGGAAAGAGATGGCGTTTGCAGGTGCGAACTAAACAGTGACTACAATTACACGGATACAAAAAGAAAAAAATACAGATATCAAGCGGTATTTAACATAGCGTACTACTGAAAGGAGAAAGAAAAATGACAAATGTGAACAATGTAAGTGCAGGAAACCCAAAATAGGAGGAGCAGTCTTCGTAGCGCCGATTGGAACAGAGCTGCCGGAAGATGTAACGACACAACTTAACGCGGCTTTTAAGGGACTTGGATATTGCTCTGACGATGGGATAACAAACACAAACAGCCCGGAAACTGAAGAGCAAAAGGCATGGGGCGGAGATACAGTGCTGAACATGCAGGCAAGCAAAGCAGATACGTTTAAATTAAAGCTCTTGGAAGTGCTGAATGTAGATGTGTTAAAAACAGTGTACGGGGAAAACAACGTAACGGGAACGATAGAAGACGGAATAACAATTAAAGCAAACAACAGTGAGACGGAACAAGTATCTTGGGTATTTGACATGATACTAAAAGGAGCAGTGAAAAGAATTGTAATTCCGCAGGCAAGCATCTCGGAGTTAGGGGATATTGTATACAAAGACAACGAGGCGACGGGATATGAATTAACAATCGCAGCAGTCGCGGACAAGGAAGGGAACACACACTACGAATATATTAAAAAAGCGGGATAAGAGGTGATGAAAAATGATTAAAGGAACAACGAAAAGCGGGTTTAATTACACTATACAAGAAGGTGCATTAGACGATTACGAACTGCTCGAAGAATTGCGAGAAATAGACAAAGGGAACACAAGTCTGATAGTAGACGTAATAGAAAAGATCATAGGCTCAGAACAAAAAGAGCAGTTAAAAAAACATGTAAGAGACGAAACGGGAAGAGTATCGATAAAACGAATGGTTGACGAAATCGGGGAAATTTTAAGAGGAAACCAACAGGGAAAAAACTCTTAATCCTCGTTTGTATGCTAAACACAGACGAGGAGGCACTCATATGCGATTTTGCGGAAACATATCGGATTTATAACTATAAAGAGATACCGTGTAAAATGGCGGCGATATATGCAAAAGGTTTAAAAGAAAACGCGAGAATAAAAATGAAATTGGCAGGCGTTAAAGTTACGCTGGAAGATATGCTATTGGCATCTATCGCAGATCATACAAAATTGCTGACATGGATGCAAACAGAAGATGCGCGTAAAGGAAAAAACAGACCCAAAACGATATTACCGAGACTACTTGGCGAAGAAGAACGAAAAATCATATCGTTTGAAACTGGGGAAGAGTTTGAGAAAGAATGGAAACGGCTGACAGAAAAAGGGGTGAAATAGTGGGAAAGACAGAACTTGCGAAGGCGTATGTGCAAATTATACCGTCCGCAAAAGGGATAGGCGGAATGCTGCAAAACGAAGTAGGCGGAGAAACGGATGCGGCAGGAAAATCGCTCGGAGGCAGAATCGGCGGAGCGATCAAAGTCGCTGTAATCGCGGCGGGGATCGGAAAAGCCATTTCTGCGTCAATCAGCGAAGGTGCAGAACTAGAGCAAAGCATAGGCGGAATTGAAACACTATTTAAAGACAGTGCAGAGAAAGTAAAACAAAACGCTGCGAACGCCTACAAGACGGCTGGGATGAGCGCAAACGAATACATGCAGTTAACAACAAGCTTCTCCGCGAGTCTGTTACAAAGTTTAGGAAATGATACAGCTAAAGCGGCAGATGTGGCAGATATGGCAATGACAGACATGTCCGATAACATGAACAAAATGGGATCGAACATGGAGGATATCAAAAACGCATATCAAGGCTTTGCAAAGCAAAACTACACAATGCTGGACAACCTAAAACTAGGATACGGCGGCACAAAAACGGAAATGGAGCGGCTGCTTGCGGATGCGGAAAAAATTACAGGAGTAAAGTATGATATCAATAATTTATCAGACGTATACTCGGCGATTCATGTAATACAAGGAGAGCTTGGAATTACAGGAACAACGGCGAAAGAAGCGGAAACAACACTGTCGGGGTCTTTGGCATCCATGAAAGCGGCGTTTAACAATCTACTTGGAAATATCGCTATCGGAGAGGATATCACGGACGAATTAAAACAGGTAGGAGAAACGGTCGCTACATTTTTGACGGGTAACTTAATACCGATGATCGGAAATGTGCTGGCGTCAATTCCTGATTTGCTCGGAAAGGATTTTGCGGCGGCAGGGCTGAACATGATCGCAGAAAACAGCGATCAAATATTAGAATCAGGAGTTTCGTTTGTGACGTCGCTTGTAACAGGAATTATAACAGCGCTTCCGTACCTTGCGGAGGCGGCGCTGAACTTGGTAGCATCTTTTGCAAATGCGATTTTAACAATGGATTGGCTGCTTGTTGCACAAAATCTGATAACGGGATTAAAAACGGGATTGGAGACAGCGGCGGTTGAAACACTGGGAACAGATACAAATATAGTAGACACGATCATGACGGGAATATCGGAGAAATTACCGGAATTCTTAAACAAAGGCGTCGAGATGGTGACGAAAATTGCGAACGGAATACTAGAATCGCTCCCACAATTAATTACGATGGCAGGCGAAGCAATAGTAAGTTTTGTTAGCGGAATGCAGTCGATGCTTCCGACGATAATGCAAAAGGGAGCGGAGCTTATTTTAAATCTTGTCAACGGTATTATAACGAATTTGCCGCAGATTGCATCAGCGGCAGGAAGTGCAATTATACAATATGTAGCAGCAATAGGGAGAAACTTGCCGTCTGTATTACAAAGCGGAATCGAAATCATCGGGAAATTGGCTGCGGGATTAATACAGGCAATACCGAAATTGATCGCACAAATACCAACGATCATAACGAACATAAAAAATGAGTTTTATCCGTGGACTGGGGAAAAATCGGGTTAAATATCATAAAAGGAATCGCGAACGGATTAGCAAATGCAGCAGGCGCATTGTGGGACGCGGTAAAAAGTGCGCTGGGAGACTTTAAAGACAACATATTAGGCTTCTTCGGGATTCATTCGCCTTCGCGCTGGGGAGAATACGTAGGTAATATGATCGATCAAGGAATTGCAAACGGAATTTCGGGCGATGCGAAATTAGTAACAGACTCCGCGAACCTTGTAAAAAAAGCTGCATATGACCCATTGACAACAGATCTATCATATACGACAAACATCGGAAAAACAGGGAACGAAAACGGGAGACGCGGCATCGAAGAAAGACTGGATGCACTAGAAGAAGTGCTGATTACTATAGCAGGGAAAAAGCAAGAAGTTACAATGCTTTTAGACAGACGAGAATTAGGCAGAGCTTTGTTGGAAGTATAAAGGTAAAGCAAAAATGAATACGATATATCAATTCAGAAGGAAAAGAATATAAATTTTACGATGCAAGAGTGAGAGCAACAAGCGGAAATTTTCACAAGCACGCTTGGACGCCGGAAACGAGCAAAAGAAAAATAGGAGAAACTGTACAAGGTTTTGAGAAAGACGCGGCGGAGTACGAAATCACTTTTACGGTTAGAGGAGCGTTGGAAGATCGAAAAACATTTTTGGATGAAATGCAGGATGCGTTCGAAACAGATGTTTTACTAGAGAGACCGGGAAGAATTTATTTTGGGGATTATTACATAGATGGGTTTGTAACATCGTCCGAAACAAAAACGTCGGATATAGCAGTCTATTATTCACAAAATAAGGTGAAATTGTATTGTCCACGTCCAATATGGACAAAAGAAAACCCGTATACGTTTCACAGTTACGGCGTATCGTCATCTGATAATAAACGCTACCCTGGGCGTTATCCTCACCGCTACGCAAATGGCATGAACAACACATACATCCAAAACCATCATTTTACAGATGCAAATTTTACACTTGTAATTTATGGGCCGGTCGTAAACCTCAAGTCATCATCGGAGATAAAAGCTATTTAGTTAATATTGTTTTGGAGCAGGGAGAACGGTTGGAGATAGACAGCCGCACGAGGACCGTTACAAAAATATCAAAAAACGGTGAGCAAGTCAACGCGTTTCATAACCGGGAAAAAGGAAAGAAATTTTTTAAAAAGATCCCACCCGGACGGCAAAAAGTTGCATGGTCGGGTAAATTTGACTGGGATCTCGTGATCTACGAAGAAAGGAGCGAACCAAGATGGAGCGGGTGGAAGCAGCGCTAAATGGGAGCGCGCAGAATTTACCGGAAATCGGAGAAAATCGCTATCAAGGAAAACTAAACGCGCCGGCAACGAAAGCGAAAGAAGTGGTTTACCCGGTAATGATTACCGCAACTGGGGATAATGGTGGAGTAACGGAAGAAACTCGGGACTTGATTGTACGAAATGCAGATCTATTTCCGCTGGAATTTACCATTGCCCGAAAAAACGGAGAAGAGCTGGGATTTTTAGATCAGAGCGTTGCGATCGACATGGATCTTGGAGATGCGGACGACTTTGAAATCTGCTTGCCGCAGGAAGAGTGGACAAAAGAGCGGTACTGGTACGGAAATCGCATTTTTGTACCGAGAACAGAATACGGCGGAATCCTAAACAGTCTTGAAGTGATGACCAAAACGCAAGAAATTGTGTGGTGCGGCACAACGTGGAGAGGACTGCTAAAGCGAAAAATCATAGAACCGCCGGAGGGAAAGGATCACCTGACAGTAAGCGGAGATTTAAACGATATTTTGAGAGATCTTATCAAAGACCGATTCGACGGTCTTTTTTTTGTGCCGGAAGAAAAGGCAGGGATCACCGTCACAGGTTGGCAGATCGACCGATACGTCACGTTATATGATGCAGTCGATAAAATGTTAAGCGCTCAAGGATATCGCCTGCAGATCAGCTACGTTGAGCCGGAAAACCTTGATTATGGATACGTTTCCGTCAGAGCCGTACAGATCAAAAACTATTCGGAAACGCTGGAATACTCGCAAGATGGAGAGGTGCAGTTTACCGTAAAAGATTACAGAGGTGGCGTGAATCACTTAATCTGTGCCGGAAAAGGACAAAACGAAGAAAGGATCATTCTGCATTTATACGTCCAAAAGGACGGGAGCATCGGAAAGACCCCGTATTACACTGGACTTGAAGAAAATGAAGCGGTTTATGAGTTTTCGAGCGCAGACAAAGAAAAGCTGGAAGAGGATGGAGCAAAGCGTCTAAAAGAGCTGCAAAACTATAAAAGCATCGACGTAAACGTAGAAGGGATCGACTTGGAAATCGGCGACATCGTCGGCGGATATGAAGAAATTACAGGAACGAGACTACAAAAGCCGATCGTTAGAAAAATCATAAAAACAAAAAACGGAAAAACAACAACAGAATATAAAGTAAAAGGAGATGACTAGATGGGAGAACTGAAAGGAATTACAATCAATACCGACCCAGCGGCGGAGGCACATATTTACGCGGAAGACGACGCAGCGATTTATCAGAGCATTGTCGGATCAGATGGGGTCATGATGATCGGCCAGCAATGTGAAAGTCAGGTGATCAGTAACAACAAAGTACGAGTAAAAGACGGAGTTATCGTAGTAGGCGGACATTTTGCCCGCATCCCGTACGGAGATTATATTGACTGTGAGATTGTCAACGGGCAATCCGGCAGAAACCGAAACGACATCATCATAGCAAAATTCATCACTACGGGAACAGGTGGCATCGACACCTACACATTAGAGGTCAAACAGGGCGCATCCACAACCGGGTCGGCAACGGATCCGACGCTGACACAAAACAACCTCTACGAATCGGGAAAAATCAGGGAAATGCCGCTCTATCGAGTGGTAATTAAAGGGTTAAGCATCACAAAAGTAGAAAAAATGTTCGAGAGCGTCCCGACAATCCCTATGTTAAATACATATTTGTTACAATTACAGGCTCACCATGATAAAAAGACGCTCACGCCCACGGATCTGGGCGTAAGAGCAGAAGTGTGGAAAGCCATAGCAAGCAACTCGTATAAAATCGGTAAAACGGTGCATCTAAACATAGAAATCTATACAACTGCCACAATAGTTGCAAACAACGTGTACGACAATGTTTTTTCGATACCGCCACAGTATCGCCCATTAAATGACACTGTTGTAAATGTAGTGGCATCAGACGGAACGTATAAAAACCCAGTCGCTTGTACATCTTTAGCGAAGGAAAACGGTAATCTGTTTGTCTGCATCCCAAAAGCTACAAATAATTACCTTTTTATCGACGCTGAGTGGGAGTGTGCTTGATAATTAATTACTTTTTGGTGTATTTAATTGTAACGCATCTTTCCTATTGCGTATTCCAATCGGAGTCAGAAAACAGATCTTTTAGAAAGGAATGATAACATGAAACTTATTTTTAATGATGCAACTGATATGCCGATACAGTCATATGAAAAAATCGGTGGTGCGGTGCGATTCTTGACAATCGGAATTGCGCCGGAAAAGCTGAAAGAAATCTTTGAGGATGCAACAAAAACAAAGGTGATGAACGTCACAGAACGTGGCAGATCATAGATACCTTGGAAAATTACACGGGATACGATCATACTGAGATATATCCGGGTGGAATTTATGGAGTT
>ENA-OQAA01000728-OQAA01000728.1-human-gut-metagenome-genome-assembly--contig:-NODE-728-length-21032-cov-2.757953_pt1 | contig 21032 bp, 27 predicted proteins | sample MGYA00242489_ERZ504515 | MGnify/ENA primary metagenome ERZ504515 (study PRJEB26092, sample SAMD00036237) | human gut metagenome | host: Homo sapiens | study: EMG produced TPA metagenomics assembly of... | reverse complement strand
TATTATTATGAGTTACTTTAAAGGAGAGAAAGAATTTTTCCCGGGAATCGGACAGATTCAGTTTGAGGGACGTGAGTCAAAAAATCCGTTGGCATTTCATTATTATGACGCGGATAAGGTAGTTATGGGTAAAACACTAAAGGATCATTTGCGCTTCGCTATGGCTTATTGGCATACCTTATGTGCTGAGGGAGGTGATCAGTTTGGTGGTGGAACAAAATCATTCCCTTGGAATGACAGTGCGGACGCTATCACCCGTGCGAAGTACAAGATGGACGCCGCTTTCGAGTTTATGACCAAATGTAATATTCCTTACTATTGCTTCCACGACGTGGACGTAGTGGACGAGGCTCCTACGCTGGGCGAGTTCGAGAAACGTTTGCAGACGATGGTGGAACATGCCAAGGAGCATCAAGCCGCTACCGGAAAGAAGCTTCTATGGTCTACCGCGAACGTCTTCAGCAATAAGCGTTATATGAACGGCGCCGCTACGAACCCTTATTTCCCGACCGTGGCATGCGCTGGCACGCAGATCAAGAACGCTATCGACGCTTGTATCGCTTTAGGGGGCGAGAACTATGTATTCTGGGGCGGCCGTGAGGGTTATATGAGCCTATTGAACACGAACATGAAACGAGAGAAGGATCATTTAGCATGATGTTGACGATGGCCCGTGATTATGGCCGTAAGAACGGTTTCAAGGGTACGTTCCTGATCGAGCCTAAACCGATGGAACCGACAAAACATCAATATGACGTGGATTCGGAGACCGTGATCGGTTTCCTTCGCCATTATGGACTGGACAAGGATTTCGCCTTGAATATCGAGGTGAACCACGCTACCTTGGCCGGACATACATTCGAGCATGAGTTGCAAGCCGCCGCCGACGCCGGCATGTTGTGCAGTATCGACGCAAACCGTGGCGATTACCAGAATGGTTGGGATACGGATCAATTCCCGATGGATATCTATGAGCTGGCACAGGCTTGGCTGGTCATCCTTGAGGGAGGTGGCTTGACTACCGGAGGTACGAACTTCGACGCCAAGACCCGCGTAATTCTACGGACTTGGAGGATATCTTCATCGCTCATATCGGTGGTATGGACGCTTTCGCCCGTGCTTGATGATCGCCGCCGATATCCTTGAGCACTCAGATTACCGCAAGATGCGTGCCGAGCGTTACGCTAGTTTCGATGCCGGTGAGGGCAAGGCATTCGAGGATGGCAAGCTTACGCTGGAAGATCTTCGTACGATCGCTTTGCGTGACGGCGAGCCGAAACAGATCAGCGGTAAGCAGGAATTATACGAGATGATTGTAAATCTGCATATCTAAATAATTGAAAATCGAGAATTGGGAATTGAAAATTATCGTGCGTAAGCCCTAGTTTTCAGCTCTCAATTCTCAGTTTTTAATTAATAAATCTATTCCATGAAAAGTAACAACACTTATATTTTCGCTCTTACCTTGGTCGCTACCTTGGGAGGTCTGCTGTTTGGGTATGACACGGCGGTGATCTCCGGTACGGTAGAGTCTTTGCGTAAGTTCTTCATCGAGCCGCAAGGGCTTCCGTTGGATCAAGCCAACGCCTTGGAGGGGTTCGTGGTGAGTAGCGCGTTGATCGGATGTATCCTCGGCGCCTCGTTCGCCGGGTGGATCAGCCAGCGTTACGGCAGGAAGCCTACGTTGATACTGGCCGCTATCCTTTTCTTGCTTTCCGCTATCGGCTCGGCTTGGCCGGAGCTGTTTATCGGCATGCCCGGAAGTGGCGATCATACGTTTATGTATGCGTTCGTGGCTTATCGTATTCTGGGAGGTATCGGCGTGGGGCTGGCTCCATGGTATCGCCGATGTATATCGCCGAGGTGGCTCCGGCCGATCGCCGGGGGAATCTGGTGGCATGGAACCAGTTTGCCATTATCTTTGGTATGCTGGTGGTATATTTCGTGAATTACACGATCGCCCTTCAAGGAGATGCCGCTTGGCTGAATACGATCGGCTGGCGTTGGATGTTCGCTTCCGAGATTATTCCGGCGGTATTGTTCCTCTCGTTCTTGATGTTCGTGCCGGAGACGCCTCGTTATCTCGTGATGCGTGGGCGTACGGAGAAGGCGTTGGGCGTCTTGAGCCATTTGATGGATCAGGCGGACGCTGGCCGTGAGCTGGAGGATATACGGAATAGTTTCAAGGAGAAAGCTCCGTCGATGAAGCCTTACTTCCGGTTTATGGGGACTTGGCTGGCGCTGTTCTTGGCCGGCTACGGGTTGTTGTCGTGGCAGGTAATACGAACGCGTTGGAGATCGCCTTGTTGGCTAGTTTCTGTATCGCCTTGCTGTTCCCGATCCGGTCGTTTGGCGTGCTGATCATCTTGGTGGGCGTGTTGCTCTCCGGTTTCCAGCAATTCGTGGGGATCAACGTGGTGCTTTACTATGCCCCGGAGATTTTCAAGACGATGGGAGCGGCCACGGACGCCGCCCTTTTGCAACAGATCGTGGTAGGGGCGGTGAACCTGTCGTTTACCGTATTGGCTATTTTCACGGTGGATAAGTTCGGACGCCGTCCGTTGATGATTATCGGGGCGCTCGTCATGGCGGTATCTATGTTGATCTTGGGAACTACTTTCTATACGCGTTCGGTGGGTATGGGATCATTGGTCTGCATGCTGGTTTATACGGCGGGATTCGCTATGTCGTGGGGCCCGGTCTGCTGGGTGCTGCTGGCCGAGATCTTCCCAAACTCGATTCGCTCCACGGTGATGAGTATCGCCGTAGCGGCGCAATGGATTGCCAACTTCTTGGTATCATGGACATTCCCAATGCTGGATAAGAATCAATACTTGACCGATACGTTCAATCACGGTATGGCCTATTGGATCTATGGCGTGATGGGTATATTGGCGGCGTTGTTCATCTGGAAATTTGTCCCCGAGACGAAAGGAAAGACGCTGGAGGAGATGGAAGGTTATTGGAAACGGTAACCAAACCTGAGACAAGATAATATATGAGTAAAAAAGGACGGATCAATCTACCCGTCCTTTTTTCGTAATGAACCTTAATGTCCCAATTTAGACGCCGGGTTCGCCATCGCCGCCCGATAGCTCTGGAAAGTAACCGTAGATACGGTCAGTGTCATTATGATTACCAAAGCCACTAAAAATACCCATACGTAGATCGGCGTTTTATAAGCGAAGCTTCGTAACCAAATATGCACCCCATAGTAAGCAAGCGGGATCGAGATAATAAAACAGACGAGCGTGATCCGGAGGAAAGACGAGTTCAGCATCCAAAGGATTTGCCGGACCGTGGACCCATGTACTTTCCGCACGGCTATCTCCTTTTCCCGTCCCTGTAACTCAAAGATAACCAGTCCGAATACTCCCACGAGGGATAAAAAGACGGCCATCAGGCAAAGGGCGGTAATCAGCGCTCCCTGCCGCCCACTTTTACTGTAAAGCTCCTCCAGCGCCGTATCAAAGAAATGGATATCGGCCGGATAACCCGGGATCAATTCATCCGTTACCTTCCGGATATGCTCGATAGCCGTCCGGGGATTTCCGCCGGCGATCTTGACATAAGCGTATCTTTCCGGCACCGAACGGCGGTAATGATTCTTAGCCGAGGTCCAAAGTCCCATCGGGCGTAACTCTTTATACAGGGATTCATAATGGACATCCTCAAAGATACCGACAATCCGTACCGGTATATCATTATCCGTGATGCTTGTCCCTACCAAGTCCGATAGGTCGTCCGGTTTCTCGGGGGAAAGACCCGAGGCGATCTCCCTCGCTGCCGTCTCGCTAAGGACGCAAACGGCCTGCGTGTTATCCGCCGCCTCATCTGTTGGCCGGAACTTCCTTCCGGCGATCATCTTTACATCCATTAGCTCCGGGAAATTGGCGGATACTCCCAGCCAGCTCATATAATAATGTTGTCCCTTGTAATTATACCCGATGAAAGAACGTGATTCGTCCGAGACAAATTTGAACTCGCTAAAGGAAACATCACGGATAGCGGGGCTTTCCAAGAGACGTGCCTTGAACAATTCGCCCTTTTTCAAGGCCGCCCCCATGCTTAGTCTTACCTCCAGTACGTTTTCTTTGTTAAACCCCAAGTCCACGTTCCCTATATATCTGTTTTGCAAGGAGACGAACAACGCTCCGACAATCAGCGTGATCGAGATAACGAACTGGAACCCTATAAGTAACTTGCGAGTGTTCTTGGCCCGGTCGCTAAGGGTAAAAGACTTGTTCAGCGCCATGACAGGAGGAAACGAGGTGATATAGAAAGCAGGATACAAACCGGCCAGTATACCGCCGCCTGCGACAAGGAAGAATGTGTACGCCGGAATCTTCCAGTTGGCATACAGGTTCAACGGATGCCCCACCATATTCGTGACCCATTGCACGTTATTCAAAAATAACAGGAAAAGCAAGGCGAGGAAGAAGGCGACAACCGAGATTCCCAAGGACTCCAAGACCAGATACTTCCGTAGCGTGGCGTCCGAGCTTCCCAGCACTTTCTGGATGGTGATCGACTTGGTGCGTATCGGCGCCAAGGCTATCGACAGGTTGATATAATTGACCAAGGCGATACCTATGATCAGGATGGCGATAAAGAATAACATATTCGTCCGTAGCTATTACCGATGGGAGCGGCGTCCGCTCGGACCGGCTGGCCGAAATAGAGATCAGACAAGGGCCGGAGGCGCATATCCTCGATCGTGAAACTTTTCAGGAAAGCCCGGCTATCGGCCATATAGGTCTCGGTAGTGACAGAGGCGGATTCCGACGTCGACATCAGCAGATAACAATAGTAAAGGCCGGTATGCCAGTTTTCCATCATCTCTTTCTCCATGATCGGGATATACAGGGCATTCTTCACCCGGGTGTTTTCCGGGAAATCGCGAAAGACGCCTCCCACGATATATGCCGGCTCAAAACTAAGCCCATATATAATCGAGCCTTCGGCCCCGGCGAACTCCGACAGATAAACCGGCTTCCCGATAGGATTTTCCTCGCCGAAGAGTTTCCGGGCCATGCTCTCCGGGATCAGCGTCCCTTCCGGACGTTTCAGGCAATCCGTATCGCCGGCCACCAGCTCGAAGCCAAAGACCTTAGTATATCCCGGGGTGATCCGTTCCACCTGCTCCATATAGCTCCGTGCGTCGGGCCCTTCACTGGCTGATATCCCAAAACGTACGGAGGAGTAAACAAGGTTGTTTGTGATAGCGGCCGCTTCTATATAAGGGGAGGCGGCGATGAAACGCTCGAGTTGTGGACGTGCGAAATTAGCCTCCCATATCCCGTCATCCCGCTTGTTTTCTAACTGAAAGATCCTTTCCCTGTTCAAGAGGGAAGCGTCGAAGCTATATTCATGACCGACATGTATGCTTATCAGCATGAATAACAGGAAAGCGAAGCTAAGTCCTAAAAGATTAGTGACCGTCGCTAATTTATAATGTCTCAAGACATAAAGCAGGTTCTTGAATGTACTTTGCATGGTATAAGTTCTTTTAATTTTAAACCCTTTGATCTGGAAATACAAAGCAAAGCTATTCCTTTATTTACGTTCCTGTGTTATTTTTTTGACAAACGGTTACTTTCTGTTGATGAATTGTGATATTATCAATAATTTCCTTATTTTTGCCATCATACTTCAAAAAGAAACAAGCGCTATGTTACACAAAGGCTATCGGATGCTTTTCAACTGCCTGATGTTTTATCTCTAGCAGATACTCTCCCTATATGAACTCATGGGGGCGGGGATGCCCGTCCTGTGTAACAATAAAAAATAACCTTGATGAGGCGGATAGATCCTACCTCTACGATAAAACATATAATTTTATGAATACAACCCATCACACACATTCATGCGTACATGATACCGTCTCTTCCGTAGGAGCGAACAATTTCGGGATGAACGACCGTATCAAACGTCTGCGCCGGCAGACTTCGAGGCCCAACCTTCCCTCTCCATCGAGCGGGCCTTGATCGAGACCCGTTTCTATCAGGAGAATTACGGGAAGTATCCGATCCCTATCCTGCGTGCCCTGAACTTCTTGGAGATCTGCAAGCGGAAGACGATCTATATCGGCGAGGACGAGTTGATCGTCGGCGAGCGGGGGCCCCGCCCCAAAGCCGTGCCTACCTTCCCGGAACTTACCTGCCATAGCGTGTAGGACTTGCATATATTGAATACCCGGGAGCTGCAACGTTACACTATCTCCCAAGAAGATATCGATACCTACGAGCGGAGGTGATCCCGTACTGGAAAGGCCGTACCCAGCGGGAACGCATCTTCAGTCACGTCCCCAAGGAATGGAAAGAGGCGTACGAGGTGGGTATGTTCACCGAGTTCATGGAGCAACGTGCCCCCGGGCATACCGCTTTGGACGGCAAGGTCTACCAATATGGCCTGCTGGACTTGAAGAAACGTATCGAGGGGGAACTAAGCGCCTTGGATTTCATGAACGACCCCGAGGCCACGGACAAGCAGGAGGAGCTGACGGCCATGTCTATCTCCTGCGACGCCGCTATCCTGCTGGCCGAGCGACACGCAGACTTGGCTGACGAGATGTCTCTCACCGAGAAAGATCCCCGCCGTGCCGCCGAGCTGAGGAAGATCGCCGAGGTATGCCGCCGGGTTCCCGCCCACGCTCCCCGTACCTATTGGGAAGCGATCCAGATGTACTGGTTTGTTCACCTCGGTACGATCACGGAGCTGAATGGTTGGGATGCCATGAACCCGGCCATTTTGACCAGCATCTGGCGCCTTTCTACGAGAAAGAGATCGCCGCCGGAACCTTGACCCGTGACGAGGCGAAGGAGTTGATGTCTTGCTTCTTCATCAAGGTAAACAATCATACCGCCCCGCCGAAAGTGGGTATCACGGCGAAGGAGAGCGGAACCTATAACGATTTCACGAACCTGAACATCGGCGCATCCGGGCGGACGGTAGCGATGGGCGTAAGCGAGTCTCCTATATCATGTTGGAGACGATTCGAGGAGCTGCATATCCTCCAGCCCGGCAGGCGCCATCCACGTCAGTGCCCGTACGCCGGAGCGTTTCCTTCGTGCCGGGTGCAAGGTGATCCGCCAAGGCCACGGCTATCCGTCGGTATTCAACCGGATGTGTACGTGCAGGAGTTGATGCGGCAAGGCAAGTCGCTGCGTGACGCCCGCGAGGGAGGTTGTAGCGGTTGCATCGAGGTGGGCGCTTTCGGGAAGGAGGCGTACGTGTTGACCGGTTATCTGAACGTGCCGAAGATATTGGAGGTGACGCTGCATAACGGCGTAGATCCGGTAAGCGGTCGCAAGGTCGGTCTGGAGACCGGCGATCCCCGTGGTTTCCGGACGTATGAGGAGCTTTATGCGGCGTTCATTCGCCAGATCCATTATTTCGTGGACATGAAGGTGCGGGTCAGCAACTATATCGACCGCATGTTCGCCAAGTACGCCCCCGCCACGTTCCTCTCCCTGTTTATCGATGATTGTATAGCGAAGGGTAAGGATTACTACAATTGCGGGCCTCGTTACAACACCACTTATATCCAGTGTACCGGATTAGGCACGATAACCGATAGCCTTTCCTCTTTGCGGAAACACGTCTTCGAGGATAAGACCTTCACAATGGAAGCCTTGTTGGATGCGATGGCGGATAATTTCGAGGGACATGAGCCGATGCGCCAAATGATCCTGAACCGTACGCCTTTCTTTGGCAACGATGATCCGTACGCCGACCAGATCGCCGTCCGTGTCTTCGACGATTTATATGACGCGATCGAGGGCAAGCCGAATACGAAAGGGGAGTGTTTCCATTTGAATATGTTATCCACCACTTGCCACGTCTACTTCGGCAAAGTGATGGGAGCCACCCCGAACGGCCGCTTGGCCGGGCGTGCCATCTCCGACGGTACCTCGCCCTCGCACGGAGCCGATACCCACGGGCCGTCCGCCGTTGTCAAGTCCCTCGGCAAGCTGGATCAGGTGAAGAGCGGCGGCACGCTGCTGAACCAACGCTTCCTGCCCAGCCTGCTCCGGCGGGAGGAGGATATCTCGAAGCTGGCCTCCTTGATCCGTAGCTACTTCGCCTTGGGTGGCCATCATATCCAATTCAATATCGTGGATACGGAAACGCTTTACGCCGCCCAGAAGTGTCCGGAGGACTACCGGGATCTGCTGGTCCGTGTAGCGGGCTATAGCGACTATTTCAACGATATGAACGCCGATTTGCAAGCGGACGTGATCGCACGTACGGAGCAAGAGACTTTCTGAGCCATGCTGTTATTCGATATCAAACGATACGCTATAAACGACGGGCCGGGCATTCGTGTCACGATCTTCATGAAAGGATGCCCGCTTGCCTGCGTATGGTGCCATAACCCGGAAGGCATCTCGCCCCGGGCGGAGAAGCTGTATACGAGGAAGAAGTGCATAGGTTGCGGGGCCTGCGTGGATGTATGCCCCACCGGGGCGTTGACCTTGACGGAGGCGGGTATCGTCACGAATCGGTCTCTGTGCCGGACATGCGGTAGATGCGCCGAGGTTTGTCCCACCTTGGCGATGGAGATGTCCGGCCGTGAGTATTCTATCGACGAGGTCATGCGTGAGATCGAGAAAGAGACGGTCTTTATGGATCGCTCCGAGGGAGGCGTTACCTTCTGCGGGGGAGAGCCGTTGTCGCATCCATCGGATTTGGTTGCCCTGCTGGATCGTTGCGGAGCGTTGGGAATCCATCGTGCGGTGGATACGACCTTGTTCGCCTCGCCGGATACCGTCCGGAGCGTAATGGAGCGCACGGATCTTTTTCTGGTGGATTTAAAGCATATGGATTCCGGTAGCCATCGTCGTTTCACGGGTGTCCCGAACGAGCGTATCCTCTCCAATCTTCGGATGATCGCCGAGGCCGGCATAGACTTCCTCATTCGCGTCCCCTTGATCGAGGGCGTCAATGCGGACGAGGAGAATATATTCCGCTCTGCCACCTTCCTAGCCTCCTTGCCGTGGAAACGCAAAGTCGTCAATCTCCTCCCGTACCACGACATCGGAAAAGGTAAGCACGATAAGCGAGGAACCCTCTACAATCCCGGGCACCTTCCGCTATCCACCCCTTCCGAAGCAGTCCTGCAAAGGTGTATCGATCAATTCGCCTCTTGCGGGATACTGCGTTGATCGGAGGATAGTTCTCTTTGGGAACTATTCTTCTTTCAATAATTGGTTGATTGTATGAATGAATAATTCGGCTTGTGGATATAAGTTATCCAACATTTCCTTATCACAATAAACAAAATCGTCATAATCTCCACTATGTCTTTTCTCAAATAAAGTCGAGAATATTTTCCCGATTTTTATAGGAAGCTTTCCGGTAGAGATAAAATGTAATCCAAGCATAGTCTTAACTCCATTATGTGTTTGTGGTTGGTGATCATATTTTAATAGCAGGGAAACCGCTGCGTAATAGCATGCATAATAGAGGCGATTAACAGCAGCATTATAGAAAGACTCACGCATCATCACTTGAGCTTCTTTCAATGTCTCATAAGCACGTTGGATTCGATAGTTAATCAATGCGTTCTTACTTTCTTCATCTAGGATCTCTTTCATAATATAATACCTTCGTTTATAACATTAATATAGAAAGGAGTTTTAAAGGGACGGTTTTCCCAGAGTTTTCTTAACATGACGATGGGGCTGATATTTACGCCAGTCTTTAGTTCCAGCTCATACAAGGGTAAAGTAATTTCTTCCTCTCGTTCCAAAGTCATTTTCTCTCCGTCTATTAAGATGAGCAAGTCGATATCGCTATCAATCCGAGCGTCTCCACGTGCTTCCGAACCGAATAAGATAGTTTGTGCCGTAGGAGCTATCCGGCGCATGATATCTTTTATCTGATCTATAATTTCTGTTCGTTTCATTTTATCTTTTCATTAAATGACTTATGTCGTGAGACAAAGATAATTATTTTCTGATTATTACCATTTCTTCCGATACTCCGTAGGCGATATCCCGACGTGTTGCTTGAAGTATTTACCGAAGAAGGATTGGTTGGCGAAGTTTAGCCGGTCTGATATCTCTTGGATGGAAAGGGTGGAGGAGGATAATAACGCCTTCGCCTCCAAGACAACGTAATTATCGATCCATTCCCCGGCTGTACGGTTGCTGACGTTCTTTACCAAAAGAGATAAATATTTTGGAGTGACACATAATTTCCCGGCGTAGAAAGCTACCGATCGTTCCTGCTTATGATGTAAGGCGAGCGTTTGTATGAACGCCGCGAACAACTCCTCTTGCCGCTCTTCTTCACCTCGATCGGCATATGATTCTTAAACATGCCGTAAACCTCGTGGAATACCGCCAACAATAAGCTCTGGGCAATCTCTTTCCGGTAAGGATGCCTTTCGCTTTCACTTTCTTCCAGAGAAAAGAATGATATTCCTTGATACAACCTATCTCCTCGGCATTCAACTCAGTGACCGGATGCTCCTTGATGTAGAAGAACGCCGGCAAGGTATTCTGTATATGAGGAATGATCTCCTCCATGAAATTCTTGGAGATGACGATGAAGATCCCGGCCACGTCCTCGCTACGTTCCACGTGTTGGATGATCTGATCGGGCAAGGACAATACGAGATGGTTTTCCCCTACGACATATTCCTCCATATTGATCCGTATACGCATGAAGCCTTTCGTGCAAAGCGCGAATACGACGGCGTCTATTCGCATCGGATGGTCGAGCGAGGGAATATCGTCGATGTTATCGAATATGGCGAAATCCTCGTCGATAAAGTCTATGCCGGGTACGTTCTCGATAAGAGAGATACAAGCTTGAGGTAGATCTGTTACGTTCATAATTTATTCTTGTTTGGGCGATAAAATTAGTGAAATAATAGAATAATCCAATTGAAATGTGTCAAATAGGACAATTTGGTTGCAAAACGGAACTTCTTTGGAGTGGATAAACTCATCATCTTCGCGGTATAATAAATCATACGATATGAAAAGGATGAAAGGCATTGTTTATGGAGGATTATTATCCGTCGTATTCGTGCTGTCCGGATGTTCGGGCAGTCAAAAAGAGGGACGGGATAGCAAAGAGATCCCGGTGGAGATCGTGAAGGTAGCGAAGACCGTTCCGGCGGATACAAGGAATTACGTGGGAACGGTAGAGGAGGTCGTATCTTCCTCGATTAGTTTTCAGGTGATGGGTAATGTAGAGCGAGTATTGGTGGGCGAGGGCAGAAGGTCCGTGAGGGCCAACTACTAGCGGTGTTAGACAAGGCGACGCTGGAAAACGCCTATAACGCCTCGGCCGCTTCCTTGCGACAAGCGGAGGACGCCTATGCCCGCATGAGAACCTTGCACGAGAATAAGAGCCTGCCGGATATGAAATGGGTAGAGGTGGAGAGCAAATTGGAACAGGCCCGTTCATGGAGCGAATCTCGAGGAAAAACCTTGAGGACCGGAACCTGTATGCCCCGTTCGGCGGCGTTATCGGCAAGCGCATGGTTGAGGCGGGAGAGAACGTGCAGCCCGGGCAACCGGTTTTCTCCTTGTTAAGGATAGAGACGGTAAACGTGAAGATCGCCGTTCCGGAGAATGAGGTCGCCACGCTCGGCGATCAAGCCGCTATGATAAAGGTAGCCGCTCTGGGCGGACAATGTTTTGAGGGGAAAGTGACGGAGAAAGGTATCGTGGCCAACCCTATCTCCCATACTTACGAGGCGAAGATCCGGCTGGAGAACCCGTCCGGCGCTTTGTTGCCCGGCATGGTTTGCGATGTACGCCTGTCGGGAGAGGAATCCGTGCCGGCTATCGCCTTGCCGAACAACGCCGTGCTGATAGCGAACGACGGGGGGCGTTTCGTCTGGAAGATCGTAGACGGAGAGGCGAAAGCTACGCCCGTACGGACGGGCGACTTGACGGAGCAAGGCTTGTTTATTCTGGAAGGGTTGAACGAGGGGGATATCGTCGTGATAGGCGGTTACCAGAAAATCAGTGAGGGCATGAGAGTGCGTGCGTTATGAGAGAACGTAAAAACGGAGTGATCGAATGGACCATGCGTCATTACCAGATCACGTTGCTGGTGATTACCGTGCTGGTCGGGTTGGGTATTTTGGGTTTGGTGGACATGCCGAAACAGGAATTCCCGGAGTTCACCATCCGCCAAGGTGTGGTCGTGGGTGTTTACCCCGGGGCGACTTCCGGAGAGGTGGAGGAGCAGTTGGCCAAGCCTTTGGAGAGATACCTGTTTACCTTCAAGGAGGTAAAGAAGAAAAAGACGTACTCCATGTCAAGGGATGGAATGGTGTACATGATGGTGGAGCTGAACGACGACGTGAACAATAAAGACGAGGTCTGGTCGAAGATCAAGCTCGGCTTGCAGAACTTCAAGTCGCAACTGCCCTCGGGCGTACTCGCCGTCATCGCGAATGATGATTTCGGCGATACTTCCGCCTTATTGATCACCTTGGAATCGGAAGACAAGACCTACCGGGAATTGCAGCGATACATGGAGACGCTGGAAGACCGCCTGCGCCGGATCGAGTCCGTATCCAACCTGCGCCGTTACGGGGTACAAAACGAGCAGATCTCGGTCTACTTGGATCCAGACAAGCTAGCCGCTTACGGCCTAGATACCGTATGCTGATGACAACCTTGTTCACCCAAGGCTTTACCACCGCCTCCGGCTCCTTGGAGAATGGCGGCTTGGACATTCCCATCCACCTTTCCGTGACTATCCCTCGGAGCGGGAAGTAGGCGAGCAGATCCTGCTGGCCGATGCCGACGGCATATGATCCGCTTGAAAGACGTGGCCCGTATCGTACGGGAATATCCCGAGCCGGATAGCTATATAACGAACAACGGCAAGAAAGCGATCATCCTTTCCATGGAGATGCGTGAGGGCCATAATATCGTACGATACGGAAAGGAGGTAGACGAGGTATTGCACGCTTTCGAGCGGGATCTTCCCGAGAGTGTCTCGATCCGCCGGATCGCCGACCAGCCGAAGGTGGTGGGAGACTCGGTAAGTTCCTTCGTGCGGGATTTGTTCGTGTCCATCGTGGTCGTGATCTTGGTGATGATGGTATTGTTCCCGTTCCGCTCGGCATTGGTGGCGGCTACCTCCATCCCGATCAGTGTCTTTATCTCGATCGGTGTCATGTACGCTTGCGGCATCCCGCTGAATACGGTGACGCTGGCCGCCTTGATCGTGGTATTGGGCATGATCGTGGATAACTCCATCATCGTGATAGACGCCTATCTGGAATATCTGGACAAGGGCTATTCCCGTTGGTACGCCGCCGTCTATAGCGCCAAGAACTATTTCAGCTCGATCTTGTTGGCTACGCTGTGTATCTGCGTGATCTTTTTCCCGTTGCTTTTCACGATGACGGGGCAGATGTTGGATTTCGTGACCTTCTTCCCTTGGACGCTTTCCATCTCCCTCATGGTGTCGCTGGCGGTGGCGATGGTCTTTATCCCGCTGCTGGAGCGGGTCTTGATCAAGAAGGGATTGAAGTCCGGGCGGGAGAATACGGGCAAGAAGAGGTTCAATCTGCTGGATACCGTACAGGCCGTCTATACGAGGGCACTGACGTGGACTTTCCGTTTCCCGAAAACCACGATCGGTCTGGGCGTCTTGACGGTTGCCTTGGCGATCCTGATGATCACCCAACTGAGCCAGCGTATGATGCCGATAGCCGACCGGGATCAGTTCGCCGTCGAGATCTATCTCCCGCAGAACCTCGCTGGACCGTACCGCCGCCGTGAGCGATAGCTCTATAAGCTGTTGTCGGAAGATGAGCGCATCCTGTCCGTCACCTCCTTTATCGGAACTTCCTCGCCCCGTTTCCAAGCTACCTACGCCCCGAACTTGGCCGGGAAGAATTACGCCCAGTTCATTGTCAACACCGCCTCGATAGAGGCACCCGTAGCGTGTTGGATGATTATACGGACCGGTACGCCGATTATTTCCCCGACGCTACGTGAAGTTTAAGCAACTGGATTACCAAAACGTATCCTCTCCTTTAGAGATCCGTTTCATGGGAGACGATATCGCCCGGTTGAAGCAGGCTGGGGATTCCTTGATGGCCGTGTTGCGTGAGATGGACGGCTTGGTCTGGGTACACACCAATTACGAGGAGGCCTTACCCGACGTACGGGTTCGATTGGACCCAGTGGAAGCTCCCGCCTCGGGATCACGAAGGCGATGGCCTCGGCCGATCTGGCGATCCGTTACGACGGTCTCTCGGTTGGCTCCCTCTGGGAAGGCGATTACGCTTTGCCGATCCAGCTGAGATCCGATAAGAAAGGGGAGGGTGACGCGTTCGATAAGGTCGGCGACCAGTATCTTCCCACCATCGTCCCCGGCGTGAGCGTCCCGCTCCGGCAAGTCTCCACGATCGAGGGAGGCTGGAATGAGGGCAGATCGTCCGTCGCAACGGCGTGCGTACCTTGAGCGTCTTCGCCGAGGTAACCCGGGGGACCAACCAGAACGCTATGCAGAAACGGATCGAGCGAGTCATGGAAAGCCATATTATCCCGACCTTGCCCGAGGGCGTGACGTACGAGTACGGTGGAGCCAAGGAGCTGGATTTCGAGACGATGAACCCGCTGATGCAGGGCTTGGCGATCGCGTGATCATTGTTTTCTTCTTCCTGTTGGTCAATTTCAAGAAGATCGGCTTGGCGTTGGCGGCCCTGTCCTCGTTGCTGCTCACCTTGTTCGGGGCGGCGCTGGGCTTGTGGGCGTTCCATATCGATTTCAGCTTGACGTGCGTCTTGGGCGTTATCAGCTTGATCGGTATCGTGGTGCGAAACGCTATCTTGATATTCGAGCATGCGCAAGACCTGCGGCTCCATAAGCATTATAGCCCGAGGGATGCCGCCTTCGACGCCGGCCGGCGACGCATGCTCCCGATCTTCCTGACCTCGGCTACAAACGGCCGTGGGCGTGGTGCCCATGATCATCAGCGGCAGTTCCCTTTGGATGCCGATGGGTGTGGTGATCTGCTCGGGAACGGTCTTCTCGATGATCTTGCGGTCATCATCCTGCCTGTTTTCTATTGGAAGATATTCGGGAATAAATGAATGATACGGATGTGGATTAGGATATAATATAGGAATGAATATATGCGGAAAAAAGAGATGATAAAAAGATGGATATATGGCATCGTCGGTTCCCTCGTCTTATGCGTGGGGACCGTGAGCGCCCAGCGGACATTATCGCTGGAAGAATGCCGGGAAATGGCTTTGGAGAATAACGCGAAGATGAAGAACGCCCGCTTAGACGTAGAAGGGGCGAGGGAAGGAAAAAAGGAGGCCTTTACGAAATACTTCCCGAATGTCAGCGCCGTGGGAACGGCATTCAAGGCGAACCACGGGATGATGGATATGAGCGTGATACCGGGCCTTCTCGAGTTGTCGATGATGGATGACGGCTTGCTGGGTGGGGTGACCGCTATCCAGCCCGTGTTCGCCGGCGGACAGATCGTGAACGGCAATAAGCTGGCCGACTTGGCGCTCGAGGTGAGCCGTTACCAGATGCGCCAATCCGAGGATGAGGTAGCCCTGACGGTGGAGCGGTATTACTGGCAATGGATCTCCCTTCACGAGAAATTAAGGACGATCGAGATCGTGGAATCCTTGGTGGGGAGTCTTTATAAGGATGTGGAGGTAGCGGTCGGCGCCGGCGTGACGACTCGTAATGACCTACTGCAAGTCCAGTTGAAAAAGAACGGCGTGGCGAGCGACCGCCTGCGGGTGGAGAACGGCTTGCGCCTTTCCAAGATGGTGCTGGCTCAATATATCGGTATCGGGGAAGATGATTTCGAGATCGATTTCACGCTGCCCGCCGAGGTGCCCTCCCCGGAGCTTTACCGGGTGAGCCATGAGGAGGCGCTCCCTACGACACTCTCTTATAAATTGCTGGAGAAGAACGTGGAGGCCGCCCGTCTTCAACAAAAGCTGAAGGTTGGGCAATACTTGCCCACCGTGGGGATCGGAGCCGGGTATATGTATCACAACTTACTGGATAAGGACCGTCCGTTCGGCATGGTTTTCGCTACCGTAGCGATTCCGATCAGTGATTGGTGGGGCGGCTCGCACGCCATCCGGAAGCAAAAGCTTCAGGTGAAGGCGGCCGAGTATTCCCGCCAAAACGCCAATGAGCTTCTGTTGGTGCAAATGCGGAAGCTTTGGAACGAGCTGGAGGAGTCTTATAAGCAAGTCAAGCTCTCGGAGGAGTCCATAGCGACGGCCGAGGAGAATGTCCGCCTTAATACGGACTATTATAAGGCGGGCACGGTAACGCTGAGCGATCTTCTGGACGCAATCGCTCCTCCAGCAAAGCCGTGACCAGTATACGGGTGATTATACGGCTTATTTGATCAAACGTACGGAATATTTACAGGCGACAGGGCGTTAATTTATTTTTTTTTCCATATATTTGCTTATTAACAAATAATAAAACGAGAAGTGATGATGAGCTACGCCAATTATCTTTACATAGCGATCCGTGCCGCGGTAGACGCAGGCAAGTCGATCATGGATATTTATAACGACCCCGAATCAGACTTCGGGATAGAGAGAAAAGCAGACAACTCGCCGTTGACAAAGGCGGATAAGGCGGCCCATCGATTGATAACAAACGCTTTGTCCGTTACCCCGTTTCCGGTCTTAAGCGAGGAAGGAAAGGAGATCCCGTTCAAGGAGCGCTCCAAATGGGAGACGCTGTGGATCGTGGACCCGCTGGACGGTACCAAAGAGTTTATCAAGAAAAACGGCGAGTTTACCGTGAATATCGCTTGGTGGAGAAAGGTGTGCCCGTGTTGGGCGTCATTTATGTGCCCGTCCGGAAGGAGTTGTATTTCGCCTCCTCCTCTGTGGGTGCTTATAAGTTTACGGGAATCGATAGCAGTAGCCAGCCCTCGATGGACGAGATGAAGCAGGGGGCGATACATTTGCCGATGGCGCTGGCGCATCAGGGAATCGTGGTAGTGGCATCCCGGTCTCACCAAACGGAGGAGACCACCGCTTTCATCGATAATCTCCGCAAGCAGGGAAAGCCTGTTACGTTGATCAGTAGCGGTAGCAGCTTGAAGATTTGTCTGGTAGCGGAAGGCTCGGCCGATATCTATCCCCGTTTCGCCCCGACGATGGAATGGGATACCGCCGCCGGCCACGCCATCGCCAAGTCTGCCGGTTGCGACATATATCATATCGACGGTAAGACCCCGCTTCGCTATAACAAGGAAGATTTGCATAATCCGTGGTTTATCGTGAAGTGAGGGAGATGTGTATTTTAAGTTATTGTCAGCGGTGGGAGACGGAGCATGCTCCGTCTCTACAAGCCGTACAATGCATTCTTGTTTATTTGGTTATGAACGAAATTTAGAAGACTACCTTGTAAGAATATAAGTTGGCCCAGAATCAATCATTATTGGTCTATATCCCATATAATCCTAAAAATAGGTTAGCGAAAGGAGTGCGCACTTGAGTATTCTTATTATTTTTGCGCTCTTAAAAGTAAATACATGAATTTTGATATAGTGTTTGTGTTGCTGGCCCTGATCGGCATGATCGCAGCCTTGGTATGGGATAAGATGCGGCCGGGAATGGTTCTTCTGACAGTGGTCGTGTTTTTTCTCTGCGTAGGCATTCTTACTCCCAAGGAGATGCTGGAGGGCTTTAGCAATAAAGGGATGATAACCGTAGCCATGCTCTTCCTTGTCAGTGAGGGAGTGCGGCAGAGCGGGGCTTTAGGCCAATTGATCAAGAAACTGCTTCCCGAGGGGAAGACCACCGTCTTCAAGGCGCAGGCGAGGATGCTCCCGCCCGTGGCTTTCGTGTCGGCGTTCCTGAATAATACGCCGGTGGTGGTTATTTTTGCCCCGATCATCAAGCGATGGGCGGAGGCGGTGAGGCTTCCGGCCACGAAATTCTTGATCCTCTCTCGTATGTCACGATATTGGGCGGTATATGTACCTTGATCGGTACTTCTACGAATCTGGTGGTGCACGGCATGATTCTGGAGGCGGGATATGAGGGCTTTACGATGTTTGAGCTGGGGAAAGTCGGTATTTTTATCGCTATCGCCGGTATTTTATATTTGTTCGCTTTCTCGAATAAACTGCTTCCGGACTCGAGGACGGATACGGTATCCGAAGACGGGGAGGATGAGAATCCCGGGAATTTCCACCGGGTGGAGGCCGTGCTGGGCGCACGCTTCCCGGGTATCAACAAGACCTTGGGAGAGTTTAACTTTACCCGCCATTACGGGGCGATCGTGAAAGAGGTGAAAAGCGGCGGACAGCGTTTTACCCGTAATCTGGATACGGTGGTGTTGCATGAGGGCGATACCTTGGTGTTGTGGGCGGACGATTCTTTTATCCTACATGGGGTGAGTCTAGTGTCTTCTTGATGTTGGCGAATGGTAATGAGGCAACGGAGCCGGTATCGAGGAAGAAACGTTGGCTGGCTTTAGGACTGTTGATCTTTATGATTACGGGGGCGACGGTAGGAGAGTTGCCAGTCGTGAAAGAGGCCGTTCCAAGTATGCGCTTGGATATGTTCTTCTTTGTCTGCATTACGACAATCATCATGCGTGGACTAAGATCTTCCGCCGAAGAAATACACGAAATACATCTCTTGGGATATCTTGATAACGATCGCTTGTGCCTTCGCTATCAGCAAGGCCATGGAGAATTCCGGCTTTGCCTCCATGATAGCCCGCCATATAATTAGTATGGCCGACGATTTAGGACCGTATGCGTTGCTGGCGATTATATTTATTATTACCAATATATTTACGGAGTTGATCACGAACAACGCCGCGGCGGCATTGAGTTTCCCGATCGCCTTGTCGGTGGCTACGCAATTAGGCGTTGATCCGACCCCATTCTTTGTCGTGATCTGTATGGCGGCGTCGGCTAGTTTCAGTACGCCGATCGGCTACCAGACCAACCTGATCGTACAAGGCGTGGGAGGCTATAAGTTCACGGATTTCGTGAAGGTGGGCCTGCCCTTGAACTTGATCACGTTCTTGATCTCCGTGTTTGTAATACCTATGATATGGAAGTTTTAGAAAATAATATCTATCCGATTTTCGACCGTATGCTGGGTCGTGAGGATAAAGAGGCGCTTCTGGGGCAAAGGGGAGTGATGGTGTGGTTCACGGGTTTGAGTGGCTCGGGGGAAAAGCACGATCGCTATCGCCTTGGAGCGTGAGTTGCATAAACGGGGATTGCTTTGCCGCATCCTCGACGGGGATAATATCCGTAGTGGTATCAACAATAATCTCGGGTTCTCGCCGGAGGACCGGGTGGAGAATATACGCCGGATCGCCGAGGTGGGTAAACTGTTTGTCGATACGGGTGTTATAACCATAGCGCTTTTATCAGCGAACAACGAGTTGAGAGAGATGGCGTCCGCTATCATCGGTAAAGCGGATTTCTTGGAGGTTTACGTAAGTACGCCGCTCGCCGAGTGCGAACGCCGTGACGTGAAAGGCCTGTATGCCAAGGCCCGGAAAGGCGAGATCAAGGAGTTTACCGGGGTTTCCGCCCCGTTCGAGGCGCGGAGCGTCCGGACCTGTCCTTGGATACCTCCGTATTGAGCGTGGAGCAATCCGTGAGCCGGTTGTTGGAGTTGATCATACCGAAAGTAGAAATTAAACACTGAAAAAAGATATGTCTGATTACAAGTTAAGTCATTTACAGGAGCTGGAGGCCGAGTCTATCCACATCATCCGTGAGGTAGCCGCCGAGTTCGAGAATCCTGTTATGCTTTATTCCATCGGGAAGGATTCTTCCGTGATGGTCCGTCTGGCCGAGAAGGCTTTCGCTCCGGGTAAGGTTCCTTTCCCGTTGATGCACATCGATTCGAAATGGAAGTTTAAGGAGATGATAGAGTTCCGTGATTCTTATGCGAAGAAATTCGGCTGGAACTTGATCGTGGAGTCTAATATGGAGGCTTTCCACGCGGGCGTGGGCCCGTTCACGCATGGAAGCAAGGTGCATACGGACTTGATGAAGACGCAGGCTTTGCTTCATGCCTTGGATAAATATAAGTTCGACGCCGCTTTCGGCGGCGCCCGCCGTGACGAGGAGAAGAGCCGTGCGAAAGAACGTATCTTCTCGTTCCGCGATAAGTTCCATCAATGGGACCCGAAGAACCAGCGCCCGGAGTTGTGGGATATCTATAACGCCCGTGTGCATAAGGGCGAGAGCATCCGTGTATTTCCGCTATCGAACTGGACGGAGCTGGATATCTGGCAATATATCCGTCTGGAGAATATCCCGATCGTTCCCCTGTATTTCGCCAAGGAGCGTCCGTGCGTGGAGATCGACGGTAATTTGATCATGGCGGACGACGACCGCTTGCCGGAGCAATACCGGGACCAGATCCGTATGCGTATGGTCCGTTTCCGTACGTTGGGCTGCTGGCCGCTGACCGGCGCCGTGGAGAGCGAGGCGGATACGATCGAGAAAATCGTGGAGGAGATGATGACCACGACGAAGAGCGAGCGTACGACCCGTGTGATCGACTTCGATCAAGACGCTAGTATGGAGCAGAAGAAACGGGAAGGGTATTTTTAACACAGAAGAGACATGGCAGATACAAAATTAAATATAAAGGAATTCCTAGATAAGGACGAGCAGAAGGACCTGCTGAGATTCTTGACCGCCGGCTCGGTGGATGATGGCAAATCGACCTTGATAGGCCGATTGCTGTTTGATAGTAAGAAAATATACGAGGATCAGTTGGATGCCTTGGAGCGTGACAGCAAGCGTATGGGCAACGCCGGCGAGCATATCGACTACGCTTTGTTGCTGGATGGCTTGAAGGCCGAGCGTGAGCAAGGTATCACGATCGATGTGGCTTACCGCTATTTCAGCACGAACAACCGTAAGTTCATCATCGCCGACACCCCGGGGCACGAGCAGTACACCCGGAATATGATCACGGGTGGTTCCACGGCGAATCTGGCGATCATCTTGGTGGATGCCCGCACGGGCGTGATCACGCAAACCTGCCG
>ENA-OQAA01000727-OQAA01000727.1-human-gut-metagenome-genome-assembly--contig:-NODE-727-length-21034-cov-5.417755_pt1 | contig 21034 bp, 18 predicted proteins | sample MGYA00242489_ERZ504515 | MGnify/ENA primary metagenome ERZ504515 (study PRJEB26092, sample SAMD00036237) | human gut metagenome | host: Homo sapiens | study: EMG produced TPA metagenomics assembly of... | reverse complement strand
CAAAGCGCAGCTGCGCCGCCGCCAGCTGGATGCGGGCCTGCAGGCCCACCAGACCGTAGTGCATGGCCTCGCACCGGCGCAGCAGGCCCTCGCTGTGGGCGATCACCTTCACGTACTCCCCCTGCGCCAGCCAGACCTGCTGCTCGATGAGGGACATCATGGGGCGGCAGGGCCCAAAGAAACTCACCTCGGCCAGCTTGTGCTCCCGGAACAGCTCCGGGGCCTGCTCCGGCCTGCCCTGCAAAGCGTAGAAATAAGCGGCGATGCTCTCCAGCAGATGCACCTGCACCCCGTCGTGCTTTTGCAGCAGGGCGGCGCGCTTGGCGGCAAAATCGTACCCCTCTTTCCCCTTGCCGCACAGGGCCAGCCGCAGGGCCAAAAAGTCGCAGCAGAGGTCATGTTCTCCTGCCCGGCGGCGTCGGCCCGGGCCCGCTCCAGCAGCACAGTGCTTTCTCCCACGCCCCCTGCAGGTAGGCGGCCTCCGCGTCCATCAGAAGCTCGGCCCCCTGGCCGTGGCCGTTGGTGATTTTATAGTAATGGGGCATACACTCGTACATTTCGGCCAGTTCTTTGCCCAGCTCCCCGGGGGCGCGGTAGTACATCATCAGCACCGAGGGGGAGCCGAAGGTCCAGCTGCCGCTGTTGCGCAGGGTGACGGCGGGGCGGCTCATCTGGCGGCTGGCGCTGCGGTGGAGGCGGCTCATCTGGGTGATGTCGTTGTAGAACAAGAAGCTCTGGATGAGGTCGCACTCCCCCAGCAGGTTGCCCCGCTCGGCGGCGGGCCACTCGGGTGTTGGGCCACGGCGGCTTCCAGCAGGGCTTTCAGCTCCATCATTTTGGGGATCTGCTGCCAGGTGAACATCCGGCGCATCAGCACCAGAATGGCCAGCGGGTGGCGCTGCAGCGCTTCCACCGGGCAGCGGTCCAGCCGCTGCAGCAGCTCGGGCGGGCTGAGGGAGGCGAGCAGATCCCCCGCGTCCGCTCGATGACGGCAAGGCTGCGTCGCGGTCGCCGCAGTGCTCAAAGGCCTGCAAAGCGTGGAGGTACTGGGCTTTTTGGGCATACCAGCGGCCATACCGCTGCCAGACCTCCGTTTGCCGGGCGGCGGGCAGCTGGGCAAAGAGCCGCTCGGCGCACTCTTTCATCATGTGGTGGAAGCGGAAGCTCACCCCGTCCGGCAGGCGGGTGACAAAGGCGTTTTGCTGGGTGAGGGCCCGCAGCACCTCCTCCGCGTCGGGCAGGGCGGTGACAGCCCGGGCCATCTCCACCGTGAACTCATCGGCCAGCCCCATCACAGCGAGGAAGCCCCGGGTCTTCTCGGGCAGGGACTCCAGCATGGCGGCGGTGAACATGGCGTAGATGTCCGACCCCAGCTGCAGCAGGCTCCCCCGCTCGGCCAGGGCATGGAGGTTCAGGTAGACGGCGGAGAACCACCCCTCGCAGGAGCGCAGCAGGCTCTCGGCCTGGGCGGCGGTGATCTCCACGCCGCAGCGGTGGGTGTAGGCCAGCAGCTCCTCCCGGTTCAGGCGAAGGCCGTCGGCCTCGATGCGGTGGAGCCGCCGCCCCAGCCGCACCACCTGCTCCCCGGGCAGAAAGCGGTTGCGGCTGGCCACGATAAGGTGGACGTTCTCGGGCAGGCGGTAGGCCAGCCGACACAAAAACTGCGCCACCCGCTCGTCCCCCAGCAGGTGGAAATCGTCCAGAAAAAGATAGTAGGGCGTTTTGCCGCCAAGCGCGGCACACAGGTCCTCCAGCAGCAAAGCCGCGCCGCTGGCGTCGGCGGGGCAGTCGTAGCCCTCCAGCACCGTCAGCCCGGCGGCGGCAAAGGCCTTCTGCACGCTTTTCCAGAAGATGGAGCGGTTATCCGAGTAGATGCTGGCTTGCAGCACCACGGCCCCCGCCTTGGCCTGCTCTGCCAAGAACCAGCGCACCGCCGTCGTTTTACCGTAGCCCATGGGGGCCACCACCGCCGTGAGCGCACAGGACGCTATGGGCCGCAGCGTCTCCCGCATTCGGTCCGAGATGTAGATGATGTTCAGGTTCTGCCTGTTTCTGGCCATGCGCGTTCCCCTTTTCCTTATGCTAAGGCTATTGTAGCACATTTGCGGCGAAGAGAAAAGTGCGGCAGGGGTGCAAAAAAGCAGGCAGAGCCTTCGCCTTTGCGAAAAGTTCTGCCTGCGTTCTTTTTATAAATTGGGATTCTTGGGAGCGGCGGTTTTGGCTTAGTACATGCCGCCCTTCAAAACCACACTTTTGGAGTCGAATCACGCATATCCGGAAGCGTAGACTTTTGTAGAATTATCAAGGCCACAAGCCGATTTTTCCAGATTCTCCGTTTTTGCACGATCCACGCTTTTCTACGCAAATCTACGCCACTTACCGGGTGATTGGCGTAAGTTTTGGCGTAAGTTTCGGCGTAAGCAATTCCGCTTCATGCGTCGAAAATCACAGGTTGCCGGCGATCTGTTCAAAGGCTCTTTCAACCGATTCAAAGCTGCTGTGCGTGTAGACATCCAACGTCACACTGGCATTGGAGTGTCCCATCAGGTATTGCAGGCTTTTTACATCCAGCCCGGCCTGCTGAACATTGGTGCAGAAGGTGTGTCGCAGCACATGAGGTGTAATGCGCGGAACAGGTTTGCCGTACACCTTCTCAAACTTTCCCTGCACGCCACGCATATAGTTTTCCAAGTGCATTGCCACCTTCGGCATTCCGGACTTGTCCAGAAAGAGGAATCCGCTGCAACCATCCACCAGCGCTTCCACTTTCGTGGACGCTCTGGCTTTTACTACACGCCGCAACGCTGCACAAACAGTATCTGTCATGGGAACATTGCGGATACCGCTTTTTGTTTTCGGCGGTGTGACAAAGTAGGGCTTTTCAGCCGTCCGGCAAAGCTGCCGCCGGACATGGATACAGTGCCGTTCAAAGTCGATATCTGCCCGTGTCAGGCCGTACAACTCGCTTACCCGCAAGCCGGTTCCCATAAGAATGACGATATCATCATAATAGTTGCCGCCATAGTCTTGAACGAATTGCAGATATTTCTCCTGCTGTTCTCTGGTCAGGGCATTGCGCACATAAGCGTCCTTCGGCACAACGTCTGACAGCTTGAATTTAAATGGATTCTTGCGGATAATGTCATCCTCCACCGCCATCTCAAACGCCGGTCTGACAACGCTTTGCAGGATTCCTATGGTGTTTTGCTTGAAACCGCTGTCATGCAGAAACACGAACCAGCCTTTCGCATCGGACAATTTTACCGTTTTGATGGCTTTTTGCCCGAAAGGGTCAGCATGAATCCGCTTGACCGCTGTGTTGTACGACCGAAGTGAATTGGGTTTCAACCCACGTTTCAGGTTCATATAGCGGTCAACCAGATCAGCCACCGTCATCTCTCCGGCGGCGTAGTCGATGCCGTCTGCCAGATCGCGCCACAGTTCTTCCTCTTTTTTCCGCAGCTCTGTCAGGGATTTAGCGTAAATACAACGCCGTTTCTTGTGGATATCGGTATAACGATAGTCGTAGGTGCCGTTTTGCTCTCTGCTTTCGCCATCCTTCAAAACACGGCCCTTGCTATCCTTGCGCTTTTCAGGCATTTAGAAGCTCCTTTCTGTGAAAAGCGCATATAGGGGTTAATTTTAGTATACCATACCGACCATGCGATTTCCACCGATATCGAATAGAAAAGACGTTGCATCATTCTCAAATAGAATACGCCTGCTCGATAAAGCAATCAAACAGACGGCGTTTGATCAAACGCTTGTTGCCCACCCAAAGGACGAATTTGCACTTATCCTCGTTGGTAATCTCGCGCAGCTTGTTGATGCCAATACCGGAGTAAGCCGCAGCTTCCTCCAGCGTTAAATTGCTCTTTTCCCAGATCGGAACTTGTCGGGACTTGGTCCTCCATCTTGCTGATGCAAGACCGTTCCGTCGCTTGAAGTCTCCACCGGGGACTTCATTGCTTCGCAAACGCGAACTTCCTTCATAGGCAGACCTCCAATTCCTTGTAACCGAACGCCTGTAACCGGGCAGGAAAGCTCTCTTTTTCTGCACACAGGGCATCCGGTCGACTTTATACTTTTTCTTCTCTTTTTAAGGTTACACGGTTACAGAAAGAGGAAAACAAAGCAGTCGTGCGGCTTTTCCGCCGTAACCGAGGTGTAACCGAATCTGTAACCAGACGTGTAACCGCTGTCCATCAGAAGGGAAAGCCCAGCTGCTTGGCTTCCGCATCCGTTATTTCGGAGAAATTTTCAGCCCCGGTTTCGGGGCTGGTTACGCGCTCCCAGCCTTTCTGAACACCGTACTTCGGGTAACGCTTGGCGGTCTTGTGCGCCTGCCAGCCTTGGATATCGCCGCGCGAAATTCCTGTGTTCATGATCTCGCAAATGGCACGGGTCTCCCACTCTGCCGGGATATTGGTGTTGCCCAGTGCTTCCGCATAGAGTTGTTTGGAACACACCCGGTCACCCGTGTAGTCCTCCAAAAAGGCGTAGATCATGCCAGCCTGCGCATCCTCCTGCATGAAGTCCTGCTGATGGGCTTGCAGCGTTTCCTGCATGGCGGGGCTGAACGCCAACTTGTAGTCGCCGCTGTTGTAGATGGTCATGGCTTCTGCCCAGAGCTGGTCGATATAGACACGGGATTCAGCTTCATTGTCCAGAATGTGCACCTCGGCCAGTTCCGCATCCACCGGGACGGGGATAAAACGGCGGTTGCCTGTGCGGTCACGGGGCAAAAATCCTGCCGATTGGTTGTGCCAGCAAAGACGCACTGGCGCAGACGGTCGGCAGGATGGGTCTCGTAGGGAACTTTATAGGTTTCCTTCTGCTTGCTGAGAAAACTCTTAATCTCCTCGATGCTTTTGGCATTGGCGGTGGCAATCATCTCCGACATTTCAATGATCCAGTGCCCTTGCAGCTTGCGGTACACGTTGTCATCGTCCAGCCGCCGCAGGTCATCCGAAAACCATTCATCCTTGACTGCCAGCAACCGGAAGAAAGTAGACTTCCCAGCACCTTGCCCGCCCACCAGACAGAGCATGGTTTCAAATTTACATCCCGGCTGGAACACCCTCTTGATGGCTCCCAGCAGGAATATCTTCATAGCTTCGCAAGTGTACTCGTCCTCCGCAGCACCGAGAAAATGGTACAGGACATGGGGAATCCGTTCAGTCCCATCCCATTTCAGACTGTTCAGATAGTCCCGGATGGGATGGTAACGGTTCTCGTTGGCAACGATGCGGATGGCAGATTCGATCTTCTTTTCGCTGGAAATACCGTACTTCTCCATTCTCCGCAGGATATACTTCATATCGGTGTCGTTCAGCGTCTTGCCGGAGCGGGGCCAGCCCACAGGCTTTACGATGTCGATGCGCTCGCTCAACAGGTTCAGCCGGATGGCATCGGCAAGCACATAGTCGTTCTGCAGAATCGTGATGCAGTTTTGAATCGTCCGCTGGATCTCGCCGTTGGAGTGCTTGGTCAACATTTCCTTCACATCGGCAACGGTTCGGGGAGTGCGTTCTTCGTTGACTTCTTTGCTCAATAAACATCACCTCATACTATTATTGAAAACGATTTTCTGATTTTTCGGCGGTAGGCGGTGCAGATGGATTCCGCTGCGCCTGTTCTGCCTGCAAGCGGTTCAGCAGTTGCAGAACGGAATCCCGTGCTTTCTCCTTGACCTGCTCCTTGCCCTTCTGCCGGACTTCCGGTTTCAGCAGCTTCTCCTGTAAGCGGGTGGCGGTGGTCTGCATAGTCTTAAGGAACTTGTCCAACACGGTATCCAACCGGTGAGCGGCGTACTCTCTCGTGGCCTGCGGAGCCTTGCGTTCCGGGGACAGCACCCACTTCTTCGAGTCCTCAATCATCCGCATATCTTCCTTGCGGGTCTCGGTGCGCACCACATCGGTCACGACCTCCACCGCCTTGTCGTAAGCCGCAGCCGATACCTCGTCGATCAGCGTTTCCATGTCGTTGACCTTGAGGGTCAATTCGTCCAGCTTGCTCTGCTGGGCGGCAAGCTGTGCTTTCTGCTTGGCAAGGATGAAGTCCTGCTTTTCCAGATACTTGCGGTTGCCGTACTCCGCTTCTTCCTCCAATTCCAGCCCGTGTCGCTTGGCGATTTCAAACAGCATCTTCCGACAGGCGGCATCAAAGGTGATTTTGCGGTTGTTGCGGCGGCTGAGGGGCTTGTCCGGGTCAGGCAGCTCGAAGCCAGTGCTTCCAATGCCTTTTCCTGCTGGGGTGCCACCTCGCCGTATTTGTTCTCGCAGTCGAACACATGGCGTTCGTGGATGTGGGGTGCGCTTTCGTCCAGATGCAGCGCCCAGTCTAGTACATGAACGTGTTCGCCATACTTGACCTTGAACTCCTCAATGAACTCGGTGACGATGTTCATCAAGTCCTCTGCGGAGGCGTGTTCGTCCAGCGTACCCATCTGGTAGATGGTCTCCTCCGGGCAGGTCTTGCGGCTGGACAGTAGGTCGGGAATGCTGCGGTTTCGTTCCGTGTGCCGAATTTTGGCGTTGCGCTCGTTCTGGCTTTCGACAAAGGCAGTGTAGTGGGTCTCATAGAATTGCCGTTCCACATCTGAGAAGGTTTCCGCCAGATCGTCCGGGTCTTGCGGATCGAGAGCCGAACGGAAGCCGTGGAAGCAGTCCCAGTAGATGTTGCCCTTGGCTCGTTCCGAGTCGATGTGTTCACTGTTGGCAAGGTTGAAACTGCGGTCATTGTGCTTGGGGTTATAGGTGCCGTGGGTTCCGGCTCGTCCATTGTGTCGTGTTAATTTCAGATAGACATCCCTCTTTTCCTGTATTTTTTTGTACGGTCACTCGCGCGATCAAATCACAGGAGTGATACAATTCTTCCAAGCAAAGGGTCATGCATTTCAAGATCAAGTCTTGAAATCTCTTCTCTCGGAATCGAGAGGTAGTCCTTTCAGAAAAGGATTTATGTGTTTGTTATACTGCAAAGAAAGTGACCTATCGCTCCTTCCCTCAGTGGGAGATCATGGCGTTTGTCGCTTTCTGCTTAGAAGAGTTTGCTTTTGCTCTGCAAGAAAAGTATAACAGAGAAACTCATACTCGAACAGGAACTGTGAGTTCCTAATTTTCGGTGAAAGTAGGAACATCGTTCCCATTTCTTGTTGCATCGCTATTCTTTCTTTGCGGAAAATCACTAAGATGCTGCATCTCTGCAATTATTATAGCACCTGAAATCACTAAAGTCGTGGGCTTCGTAGGCCTATTATTGGCCCCCTAAGTGAACCTGTTTTGATTACTTTTTCCTGATTTTAGTATAAGGTTTAGTGGGGGCTTCTTTCATTTCAACAGCTTGCCGGGAGAGAACGCAGCAGCGGAGCTGCTGGATCTGCCGCCGTTTTGCGCCAGATAATACCCAGTAGGATATGACGCACAGCGTCATATCACTGGGCAAGGCGTTCCCCCTTGACTCCCTTCAAAGGGCTGCGGTCTCGCCTGTCGGCTCGGTCGGTGCTTCAAAATACCTGCGGCCTTTTGAGGTCGCCACTGGCGACCCGCACCTCTGCACTCTTGCTCCGGGCAAACTGTCCTGAACGGACAGCTCGTCCGGCTTTTTCAGTTGGCCAAAATGACCAACTGATTCTGTTACGGGTAAAATCAAGTGCCGGGTGGCGGCACCTGATTTTCAACAGACCTTGAGACGGTACGAAAAACGATGTGCTCATTTTGAGCACTTGCAGCATCCGTAACACGTTTTCGATAGACTTTTTGCCGACAGGCATTGCTGCAATAGCGGGCATCTGCACGTTTGGGTGTGAATTTTTCACCGCAGCACTGGCATACTAAATCCTGACGGCGCATTTGGCGGTATTCCCGCTGCCGCCGATTGTTGGCCTGATTGCCGCACCAGTAGCTGTGACAGTATTTCTTGGTGTAGATGGTGGTGTAGAACACCCGACCGCAGCCGCCGCAGATAAGTTTGCGGACGGCGTATCCTCCGGCGGTAAAACCCGTTTCCTCATACGATTCTTTCAAATAATCCTGATTGTTCTGCTCCCATTCTTCGTTTGTCATATACATGGAGATGACCCTCCTTTCACTGGCGTTACAGAAAAACAATGTGGTCAATTTGACCACATTGTTTTCTGGTAACTGAGGAATCAACGTTTAGCCGTTCTCCCTGCATGGATTTCCTGCCCCCTTTCCGGCGGCGTTTTCCGGCTCGCTTTTGCGAGGTCATCGCCGGGTATCCCATGCAGACGGTCATGCGGTTTTCAAGGTTCGGCGCTGGATTTGGCAATAAAAAAATCGCCACACAACAACCTGAACCTGACCATCCCTTCCGGGATAGCCTTGGTTCGGATTTGCTATGTAGCGATAGAAGTTAAAAACTTGCTCCGGCTCCTTTGGGAGCCGAGCTGGAACTCTAAGTAAATATGTTATATTAAATTGTTGGGATAGACTACCACAAAAATCGCAGTGTGTCAACAAAAAATTTTGAAAACGGGCTACTTTCGGCAGCTTGCAAGAAAAAGTGATGGAAACTTTGGTAAAAAGAGAGGGTTGGATAGCTCGTTCTGTTTGCAACGGAATGCAAACTCGGAACTTTTCCGAGCAGAAAAACAACCGTCCGCTTCAAGTTGAGCTTGAAAACGGACGATCATTCTTGCAAAGTGATTTTCAAATTTGGGAAGCGTTTTGAGAGGTCTCATAGTGCTAGCAAGAGGTTATACAAAGACCATTTTTGCGTTGCCAAACACTTGTTGGGAAAGTCAAAACCTTGAACTGCATCGGCATGATGCAGGCTATGTGATGGCATCAAAGAATTATTTTTCCAAAGCTGCAGCCTCAGAATTTTTTATTTTCCATTTTTGCATATTGTTTTCCACAAGATGATCCTTGCATCTTACGGTTATTGCAGTACCTTATTCATCAGCTCTTGATAGCTGTCCACATGGTCGTATGTCACAAGACCATCTGACAATTTTGCGAAGAGCTTCTTGGCGCAGTCGATCTTGGACTTCTCGATTGGGCGCAAGTTCAGGCTTTCCATCGTGCCTTTGGTTTCTGCTACAAAATAGATGTGTTTCACCTTGCCTCATGGAACACGATTGCCCAGTCCGGGGAGTAGTGTCCAACCGGGGTCGGAATATAGAAGCCTTTCGGCAGTTTTGCATAGATAAAGACTTCCTCTGCACCGTCCAGATTTTCCGCAAACTTCCGTTCCACGCTCTTTTCCGCTGTGCCATCGGTGAAAACGTAATCCTGAATCGCCTTTTGTGCCTTGTAAGCCTTATCCATCGTCAGAGCGTGTTTCTCTGCCGTAAAGATACTGCTGTCGTAGCTGCCTTCAATCGTATCATAGGTGATATGCTCCACGATCATGGTAGCTTTCTGCTCCTTGACCAGCCGGATCACCTTTGCGATAAATTCTTCCGGGTTGTTCTGGTACATCGCAAAGGTTGTCGGCTTGATGCCCTGCAAAATCCGTGCAACGGTATGCCGGGTCAGCGTTGTGCCCTCTGCAATTTTGCCGATCAGGTCATACGCAACCTGACCTGCGTAGTCATGTTCTAATTTTTTTGTTCTGCTCTTGGCATCGCTGAAGCTGCTGCCTTCTCGCACCATATCGGCACTCAGGACATCTTTCTGCCCGGCATAGGTAACGGTATATTGCAGGCGACTGACGTACAGTTCCCTGTCGATGTGTACGATTGCTTTCTGAATCAATTCCTCAGAATCAAAATCCACCGTATAGGCGTATTTGTGGTTGATCGTCTGCCAGAGCTTCTGGAACTCTGCCTTTTCAAACCGGTCGTTCAGCGGATTTTCCAGCACTTTCGGCTTGTTGCCATCCTCAAACATAGACTTGAGCATACTGTCATCATAAATTGCCTGCACAAGCGTGTGCACGCCCTCTTCAATGGGTTTCAGTGTTTCCGGCACCGGTGCAAGTGTTCCGGTCTGCACATCGTCCCGGTAGTCCTGCGTGACGTTATCCTGCTCATCCACATAGTTATTGCGGACAAGATACTGATAAATTGCCCGTGCCTGACGGTCATCCACTTTGACAATTTTGCCATCCAACCTGATGGTCTTGCCGGTGAAATATGCAATGTCTGCCTTGCGGGGGCGATCATACAGCACTGCTTCGGTCTGCTTTTGCAGTCCGTCTACAAATCCTGCATAGCTCTCGCTGGCAATAACGGTCAGGACGTTGATATCCTGCACCTTATCTCCCAGCACTTCCGCATCCATGCGGTTTCCGTCCTTATTCACGCACAGACGCAGACCACGGCCTACTTCCTGCCGCTTCTGCGTGGTGCTGTCGCTGTGCTTCAGGGTGCAGATTTGGAACACATTCGGGTTATCCCAGCCTTCCCGCAGGGCAGAGTGGGAGAAGATGAACCGGGTCGGCTCTTCAAAGGACAGCAGACGTTCCTTATTTTTCAGGATCAGGTCATAGGCAGAAATGTCATCCGACATATCTGAGCCACGCTTGACCGAACTGTTGACGCTGTGACCTTTCTTGTCGATGCTGAAATAGCCCTTGTGGACATCATGCACATCGGTTGAATCCAGATAGGCTGTATAAGCAGGGTCGAACAGGGTGCGATGCTCATTCAGAACCGAAAGATACTCCTGCTCAAAAATCTTGCCGTACTCGCCCAGCAGCTCGTTTCCGTCTTCATCGTACTGGCGGTATTTTGCCACTTCGTCGATGAAGAACAGCGAAAGCGTCTTGATGCCCAGTTTGAAAAGTTCCTGCTCTTTTTCAAAGTGCGAAAGGATCGTTTCATGAATCTGTACCCGGCGCATATCGTTTTCGGAAACGTCGCCGGTAACATCACCTTTGCGGATGGTATCGCCGTTCGTAAAAGTCACAACACCCGTGATCGGTCGATTTCCGACACTACGAAGCCCTTGTACTGCTCCATTTCCCCGGATTTATAATAGAGATTATCGCCCACATCCAGCATATGGAACTCTCGCTTCGTGCCGTTCTGGTGGCTGACCTCCATCTCCACTTTTGCTCGTGGCGGATTCTTCGGGGAGATGATGATGCTTTCCAGATACAGATACTTGTCCGTACCACGAAGATTTTTGACCTCAAAGCCTTTGACTTCGATTTTCTTGACCAGTCGCTTATTGTAAGCGTCCAGCGCATCCAGAACGTAAATCAGATTATGCTGCTTGGCGTGGGTAGCAGAGTAATTCAGTGTGAAAAGTGGATTGAACTTTTTCAGGGCTTTCTGAGTGGCAGAGTCCTCTTTGCCCATCTTCTGCGGTTCGTCCAGAATCAGGATCGGGCGGTTGGCGGCAATCACATCAATCGGGCGGCGGGAACCGAACTCGTCCCGCTTGGTGTAGATAATACGCGCCGCAGCATCTCCCTTGCGGCCTTCCACGTTCTTGTCCTCGTTCATGGAGGCGGCAAACGCCTGTGTGTTGATGATCATAACATTGATCCCGGAGTTGCTGGAGAACGAATCCAGCTGATTCAGGTTGCTGCTGTTGTAGATAAAGAACCGTGCCTTTTTGCCGTAGCACTCCATAAAGTGATCGGCGGTGATCTCAAAGGATTTTTTCACGCCTTCACGGATGGCGATACTCGGCACAACAACGATAAATTTGCTCCAACCATACCGCTTGTTCAGCTCGAACATGGTCTTGATGTAAACATAGGTCTTGCCTGTGCCGGTTTCCATCTCAATATCCAGAGAACACCTGCCCAGCGGTGCCACCAACTTGTCCGACTGATGGATGTTTGCTTCTGCTTGCAACGCGCGGATGTTCTGAAGCAGCTCCTGGTCGGTCAGATGGAGTGCTTCGTTCTTAAAGCCGGAATCGTTGATTAAATCCTGCAATTCCACCTGTGTTGCATCGTCCCCACTGGAAACAAGGCTCAACTGCTGCGGCTGTGCAGACAGGTTTCCCGTATCCCGCAGGTACGACACGCCTGCATTGTAGGGCTGACCCTGAAAGACCCGTGCCACCGCATCCACAGCATCCGTCTGGTACTGCTGAATCTTAAAACTAAACTTCATCTTTGTGGTTTACCTCCTGCTCCAGCATCAGGAACCGGTCAAAATCGCTTTCATACAGGCGATCCTGAATGACACGATACTTTTCGTATTCGGTTTCTGCATGGAGTTTGGCCTGTTCTGCGCTGATTTTACCGGGGCCTGTCAGCAGTTCATTGCCGTTGAACTCCAGAAAACCGTCCAGCCGCTTTGCCCAGTCCTCCATGCTCATGGGGATCTTGCGCTCGGCCTGCAACTCGGCATAATCCAGATAGAGCGACACGATGCGTTCCAGATAATTCATTTCCTCTTTGCTCAGGTAGTTCTTGGCCACCGTCACATCTGCTTTCAGGATTTTCCCATCCGGCGCATTTTCCCATGTGGTAAGCCCCATGTGCTCCTTGTTGGCATCGGCACGCTCCACGATCAGTTCTGCCGCCGTGTGGCGATGCACAGCATAGTGCATCTTATTCTGAACCGTCTGGAAGAACCGCCGGGTCGTTTTTGCATCCTTGTCATAATCAAACGCTGTTGCGTACAGATCCGTTACTTTCTGATAGAACTTGCGCTCCGACAGACGAATTTCCCGAATCTGCTGCAGTTGCCGCTCGAAGTATTCATCCGTGAACATGTGACCCTTTTTCAGGCGTTCCACATCCATTGTCCAGCCTGAATAGTGTGGTCCTTGACGATCTGCCCCGCCCACTTGCGGAACTGCACAGCACGTTGATTGTTCACCTTGAAGCCCACGGCAATAATCATCTGCAAATTATAATGCGTCAGTTCCCGATTGACCTGACGAGTGCCCTCGGTCTGAACTATCCGGAATTTCCGGATAGTTGCCTGCTCGGTCAGTTCGCCGTCCGCATAGATTTTTTTGATATGCTCGTTGACCGTGCGCACATCCACATCATACAGTGCCGCCATCATCTTCTGCGTCAGCCAGATGTTTTCATCCTCATAGCGCATTTCATAGCTTGCATCGCTCTCACCCGTAGAAGCCACAAAAGTCAGGTACTCCGCAGCAGAACTATGAATCAGTTTGGAGGGTGAAGCTGTTCGTTTCGGTGTAGTTTTATCCTTCATCGTTTAGCATTCTCCTTCTGGAAATGAGAAATTAGGAACGAGGAGTGAGGAATTGTTTCCCTTCATTCCTACTTCCTCATTTCTATTTCCTAATTCATAAAACCTTCCTTACCGTTTCCGGGCTATACGTTTCAAAAATCTGGTCAAAGTTTGTTGCAACGCTGTCGTTTGCCATGGAGCTGTCACGGAACACGGCATAGTAGGGCTTCATCTGAGCAATCGCCTTGACAGTCTCCTCGGTCACATCATGGTCAAAGCAGGCCAGCAAGAAGCCGTCTGCCACGTTGAACACCTTTTTGCCAGCAATCTCTTTCACCTCAATGGGACTGGACAGCAGCACACCCAGATCCAGCATCACCTGGAACAGCAAATCTTCCGGAGTACGGTCAGGTTTTACGTTATCCACCAGCGAGAACATATCCTGCTGTCGGGTTTCCTCCGGCGTGTAGTAGACGTTTTCCATATTGCTGCTGTCCAGACGCAGGCAGCGGAAACCGATGTCGATGGGGGCGCTCTGGTCAGGCTGCGTCTCGGAGAACGATAACTGTCCCCCCCCTGCGGACAGTATTTGCTTGCCCGCACGGCGGATACGCTCCTTGCCGATTTCGCAAAGCGTTTCATATTGCGGCGAATTTCCTTTTTCCGGCAACTGAACAAGAATATACTTTCGATTACCACCTTCTTCCATATTCTTTTTCATGACTGCGTGTGCTGTTGTAGCTGACCCTGAAAAGAAATCCAAAATATACGAATCTTTATCCGTTGCAATTGTTAAAATACGTTCCACCAACCTAGTCGGTTTTGGAGTATCAAACGGAACACTTCCATCAAACAGGTTTTTTAGTTCTTTCATTGCCTCATCTGTATGTCCAACCTCTGCGTATGGCCATAGATTTGTCACTGTCCGTCCTTCAACCTGGTTCAAGTATGTCTTTCGACGAATTCCTCCCATACCATCTCTCGTGAAATAGAAACGTGGCCATTGCCCACGATTTAAGACAAGTTTAGCCTTTTCTTTTGCTTGATTCAAATCGTATTTAAGAACAATTGCTTTTACGTCTTTCCGAATGTTTTCAACATCTACTCCACAAATTTCTGCTCTTTCTTTTTCATCATTGATATTTTTCAGTTCATATTCGCACCATCCACTCATATAATCCAACATTGTCTTCTGGTCATATCTCCAGCAAGAAGCCGGTGCAGGGTAAAGAAGCTCTCCTGTAAATGGATGCTGTATAGCATAAACCATTCCCTGATGAGTTCTCGCCCCTGGTGCGTATGGTGTAGTATTTTGCCATGCACCATTCGGATCATTATCAGGGTTTTTATAAGCTGCATCCATTTTATCCGTACGCGGCAATTTATTCGGAATCCAATTGGGTTGTTTGCTATACACCAAAATATGTTCTGCTTCCGAAGGAAGTCCCTTTGAATCGTTTCGCATAGAATAAGTGCGTTGCCATGCAACATTTCCAACAAAGCAGCTTTCACCGTAGACAGCATCACATATTTTTTTCAAATTATAAAGTTCATTATCATCAATGGAAATAAAAATAGCACCGTCATCTGACAGCAAATCCTTTGCCAGTTTCAGACGTGGATAAATCATATTAAGCCAATCGGTATGAAAACGGCCATTGCTTTCGGTGTTTGTCACCATACGGTTGCCTTCTTCGTCATACTGACCGCTGTTGCCCATGTAATCCTCGGTGCTCTGTGCAAAGTCGTCCTCATAGACAAAGTCCTTGCCCGTATTGTACGGCGGGTCAATGTAGATCATTTTGACCTTGCCCAGATAGGTTTCCTGCAAGAGCTTCAGCACTTCCAGATTGTCGCCCTCGATGTAGAGGTTCTCACTGTCAAAGCCGCCGGGTGTGCCATCTTTGCCAACGCTGTCTGCCACAACCGGGCGCAGGGTTGCCGTGATGGGCGCATTTGCTGCCAGCATTGCCTTTTTCTTGTCCGGCCATGTAAACTGGTAACGCTCTTCCCGACCCTCCACGATGGAGTCGGAAAGCTCCTGCCGCAGAACGTCAAAGTCAATGGCATGTTCTACTTTGCCGTTGCGTTTCACCTCAGTAATGGCGTTGGGAAACAACTTGCCAATTAAATCTATGTTGCGCTGTACGCCGTCAAGGCTGTGCATTTTTAGAGTTTCCATTTTATTTTCCTGCCACTTTCTCTTTTAGTTCATCAATAGATTTTTGACGTTCAATATTGTCCAATAGCAAAAGCGCAAGCAACATCATTTGGTATAGTTCATCATACCAGTCTTCCAGATGCTGATTGTCTATCTCAGCAACATATTTCTTATATTTTGAAGGCTCATTTATATTTTGATTATTATGTCGAATATTCATGTTATTTAACATGAAAAAGATGTTCGATGTCAGGTCTTTATCTAACTCTTGCAGTTCTTTTCTTCTCGGTTCAAGTTCGCTTGCTAGTTTAAGCAAAATTGACTTTTTTGCATTTATATTGCCCTTTAGCAATCTGTGATTATATCGAATAATATCGAGTGCAAGTGTCTCTGGAACAATCTCGCAGTAGCCGTCACCTCTGGTTTATCTTCAATAACCAAGACACACTCATCAGCTTCTGGAATATAAGCAGTATAGTTATACTGTCTCAAAATGTCATCCATCACATCTCTTACATGATAGAAGTTTCCACTCCATTGTAAGCCATTTACTCTTTTTTCCAAGTCACAAGCTGCAAGATTCCAAAAATTGTAGATAAGTTCAATCAATGTAAAAAGGTCTTCCAAATTGAATATGGCTGAGCGTCTCAATTCATTGTAATTTACCGTTTTAAGAAAATCATCAACATCCAAACAGTGGCCTCTATATTTCCACGTTCCAAAACAGTAATCTTCAACATAATCCTTCAACGTATATACCGTATCACCATTGACCCTCAGAAATCCTTCTCTAAGAAACATCGACTCCAATCGTATTACATCACTTGCTTGGTCCGTATTATTTTTCACAATGTCAAAAATACTTTTTCTCACAGTTATAGCTCCTGCTTTTTTATTTTTTGAAGTTCCTGTACCATCTCAAATTTCTTCTTCGGTTGCTTTTCCTTGCGGATTTTTGCTTCCAGTGCTACGATCTGCTTTTCCAGCTGCTCTCGCTGTTTCTGCTGTTCCACACTGTCTTTCAGGGACGCATTTTCTCCTGTGCAAAGCGCATCACCTGCGATCTGACGGACAAAATTCTCGTACACGGCATCCAGCGTAAGCCCATCCAGATGCACCGGCAGGTCGTCCTCGTCCAGCCAGTCCGTAGAATAATAGCGATCAACCTTAAAGGTTGTCTTGCCCGCCGCAGCCTCCTTGTAGCCGATGACCGCCTGATACCTGCCCTCATATTCCAGCAAAAAGAGGATGTGATACGGAATTTCCCGGTCGATCTGGCGCAGCACACTCTCGTCCAGCTTCGGGGCGGACAGCCGTACCTCGAACACCTCGATCTCCGTCACCTGCTCCCCAGCCGCCAGATTCAGGGTGGTAGTCGCAATCTTATTGCGCCAGTAGATGATCCTGATCTGCTCGACAAAGGCTCTCTTCATAGCCGGGGTAACGGCAATGTTCTCATAGAACTTCTGCTTCGGGATGCGTTTATTGAACTCGGTAGATTTTGGAAAATTCAGCAAACTATTTTCTCCATGACCTAAAGTTAAATCTTTCCGTATTCTTCTCTCCGTTGATACATTTCCTGCAATTCTTTCAACGAGTGATCCTCAAATAACAGTGCATTACGTTCTTTTTCTAGTGCAGTTATGTATATATAAAATTCTTTATTTAACGCTTCTTCGATTTGCAACTGCTTATTCGTCAATCGTTTAATTTCACCATTTTCATCATTTTTTAGATGACTTTCTTCTTGCTCTATCGTAAATGAAAGTATCAATCCAATTGCCGACGTACTAAGTTTCCCAGCATATTCCACCAAACTATCTACCTGTGCATTTTTACGTTTATCCATAAACAGCTGTTGTATCAATATTTGATACGATATTCTAATTTGACTGGCTCTTCGCGTTGAAGAACTTAGATTATCTGCTTTATTTTTTGAGGTGTCCCTGTATTCTGCAACTATATTGCTACATGAACATACCTCAATTCTTGAAACAATTTTCTTAAAAGATTTATCCGTTCGTTCTCATGTTCAATTAACTGCGATATGATTTGTAATTCATTTGTGCGATTGCTTATTTTTTCCAACCGCTCTTGCGATTTATCGTTTTCCTCCTTAAATCTTTGATTTTGCCATAGCGCAAGTAGTCCAAGAATAATTGTAGATGCATACGTCAAAATGTCTCCTGCGCTCCATTTTGCTTGAAAGAACTCTACTGTGGGTTCAATACTAAACAACCAATGTATGACAAATGCAAATACTATACTTCCTATCGCCCAAATCACAATCCATCCATATTTTCCATTTCGATTTTTCATAGTTATCCCTATTTCACAACAAGAAAGCAAATCAATTCAAAATCATCCAGTCCGGACACCTGACTGAGCAATGCCGTTGTTCCGCCCGCAGAGAACAGGCTGTCGATGTCGCTTTCTTCTTTGACATCAATGATCGAGTCAATGGCTTCACTCAGCAATTCGGACATTTCTGCCATGTCCTTTCCATCGTCTGTTTCCCGATTGAAGCGTTCGTATACCTCTTTGATCGGCTCAGTCTTTCCACGGCACAGCAGCCGAATATCGTCCAACATCTTTTTGGGGTTCAGGTAGTCGCAGATGATTTGCCCATCCATGCCGATGTAAACCATGTAGAACGGATGGATCCGGTTCCGATTGTCCACATTGACGCTGTTATTGATGTTTTTCAGCACGAAGATCACACCCTCCGGCAGTTCATCCGTAGCCGGAACCACCGCATGAAGTCCACGGGGCTTCTTGTCCAGATCACCATTGTGTTTGATGTAATCCAGCAGGTCGAGCCGGAACTCGTTCAGGCCCAGATCCATAATGGAGATGCCGTCCGACATATCCTCGATGTCAACGACCTCTTCCTGCAAGCGTTTCAGCTGTGCCTTGCGGTACTCCAAATCGCCCTTTTCTTCGGGGTTGATAAGGTCATCATCGCCGGTGGAGGTCATAACGGTGATTTTCATGCGGGTCTCCACACGGGATTTCAGGTTGATGTAATCGTCCAGCGTCAGATCAGGCCAGAAGTTCACAAGCTGGATGTACTGGTTTTTGCTGCCGATACGGTCGATTCGTCCAAAACGCTGGATAATGCGTACCGGGTTCCAGTGAATGTCATAGTTGATCAGATAATCGCAGTCCTGCAAGTTCTGACCTTCAGAAATGCAGTCTGTCGCAATCAGCACATCAATTTCCGTGGCACTACCGGGCATCAGAACATCCCGGTCTTTGGAAATGGGAGAGAAGCAGGTCAGCACGTTGTTGAGTGTTGCCTTGAAGCCTTTGATCGTGGTACGTCCGTCAATCGAGCCGGTAATTACAGCGGTATTCAGCCCATATTTCTGCTTTACAAACGCACTCACATTGTCAAAGAGGTACTCTGCCGTATCCGAAAATGCAGAGAAAATCAGCACTTTTCTGTTGCCGACATTGATCGGGTGCTCAATTTTTCCAGACAGCAGCCGGAACAGTTCTTGCAGCTTTGTGTCATGCTGCGGCGTGATATCTGCCACCATAAAGGTCAACAGCTCCAGAATTTCTGCATCTTTCCGAAGCTCCGTACGCCAGCTCTTCCAGTCCATATCCGCAAGGTCGATTTTGACTTTTTTGCCGACGGTGAAAAAGTCAGTGTTTTCATCGTCCATGTCAAAATCGTCTCCGGCCATGTCGTATATATCCAGATCAGCGTGGCCGGAGCGTTCAAACTGGTCAATGGACTGAATCGTACCATCAATCAGTTTCTTGATGCGCATCAGGGTCAGCTGGAACGAATGTACAGAGCTTTCCAGCCGTTTCAGCAGGTTGATACTCATCAACCGACAAATACCCTGCTCACGGCCTCTCTGGGTCAGATTCTCTCCCTTATTGTGCGTCAGCTCCTGATATTTCTGGATCTTACTTGCGAAGATGTAGTTGGAGGGCATATAGACGCACAAGCTCAGCTGAATCAGCTGCTCATAAATTTCGTTGTAGTTGATGGCATTATTCAGATCTGTCAGACATGGCCGAACGGAGATCGGCTTCAACCGCTCTGGGAACTTTCCGATAGCATTGGTGTTGTAGTACTTCTCGATATGCTTCCGAGAACGTGCGATGGTAACACTGTCCAGCAGCTCGAAGAAGTCGAAATCCAACGTCCGCAGCAGCGCATCCGTGGTTCTCTCTTCTGGTTTCAGCTTGCTCCATGCGTTAAAGGCTTTCTGCGCCTGCTTGAAGATGTCCTCAATGCTCTTTGAGGTGTTCAGCTTTTCATCCAGATACTCGGAGCTTCCCTCATAGGCAAGGGCCAGCTGATTTTTCAAATCCACAAAGCGGTTGTTGACCGGCGTTGCCGAAAGCATCAGCACCTTGGTCTTAACTCCGGCACGGATCACCTTGTCCATCAGCCGCTGGTAACGGTTGTCCTGCGTCTTGCTGTGCGTACCGATGCCGTTGCGAAAGTTGTGCGATTCATCAATGACGACCAGATCGTAGTTGCCCCAGTTCAGGCGATCCAGATCGAGGCCATTCGATTTTCCGCTGCTTCTGGACAGGTCTGTGTGGAACAGGACGTCATAGTTCAGCCGATCCGATGCAATTGGGTTGTTCACATAGTTGTCCTTGTAGGTATTCCAGTTCTCTGCCAGCTTTTTGGGGCACAGCACAAGAACCGACTTGTTTCGATTCTCATAATACTTTACGACAGCCAGTGCGGTAAATGTCTTGCCAAGACCAACACTGTCCGCAAGGATGCAGCCGTTGTACTTTTCCAGCTTATTGATGATGGCAAGCACCGCATCCTTCTGGAAGTCGTACAGCAGACTCCAGATTTTGCTCTGCTTGAATCCGGTTGCCTCATTCGGCAGTTCGTCTTCTGAGATGTCGTCCAAAAACTCGCTGAACACATGATACAGCGTCATAAAGTAGATGAACTCCGGGGAATTTTCTGCATAAGCCGTGCTGATGTTTTCCAGAACCACATCTGTGACATCCTGCATTTTGTCCCGGTCGTTCCAAAGAGAATCGAACAACTTCATGTACTGCTGTGCGAACGGAGCTCCATGCAGTTGACCATATTGTAGCTGTTATTTCCGCGCTCACAGCCAATATCAACTGTCGTAAATCCGCCAATCGGCATATAGGCGGTCTGTGCTGCGCCGGAATCCACAGTCATAAAGCCAGCCATATTTTCACCGGTGGTGTTCGATTTGAACGTAGCCTTCCTTCTGATCCAGTCTGCACACTCCTTTGCGATGGCTCTCTGGGTCATCTCATTGCGCAGTTTGATTTCAAACTCTGTACCATAAAGGCTCGTTTCACGAGAAATGCGGGGAATGTAGAACTCCCGCTTCTGCTTTTCAGCCTTTTCTTTCACAAACGTGGGGGATGTAAAGATAAATTCAAACTCGTCTATGGTTTCCAGCTGCTTCTTTAGCTCTTTGTAGGCATACATTGAAAAGCAGGCTGCCGCAATAGACACCCTGCTGCCTTTTTTGATCTCGACCCGTAAATCATCTCGAACGGTATTGGTAATGTTATCCAGAATTTTCATATCATCCACCGGCTTTATGCTTATCCGTATTTTTTATAGCCTTGACTATGAAAGCACTCTTACAAAACTCTATTTCTATTATACCACCCACTTTTTCCCCTGTAAACGAAAAAGCTGACGGTGTGTAGCGTGCAGCATCCATCAGCTTTTCGTGACACAAAAATCGGCACCCGCTTTTCAGCGAGTGCCGATTTTGTTACCCTATAGTGCGCTTTGATTTTTGGCGTAAGTGGCG
>ENA-OQAA01000726-OQAA01000726.1-human-gut-metagenome-genome-assembly--contig:-NODE-726-length-21040-cov-4.991202_pt1 | contig 21040 bp, 24 predicted proteins | sample MGYA00242489_ERZ504515 | MGnify/ENA primary metagenome ERZ504515 (study PRJEB26092, sample SAMD00036237) | human gut metagenome | host: Homo sapiens | study: EMG produced TPA metagenomics assembly of... | reverse complement strand
GGCCGTGTCTCAGTCCCAATGTGGCCGGTCACCCTCTCAGGTCGGCTACTGATCGTCGGCTTGGTAGGCCGTTACCCCACCAACTACCTAATCAGACGCGGGTCCATCTCATACCACCGGAGTTTTTACCACTGTACCATGTGGTACCGTGGTCTTATGCGGTATTAGCAGTCATTTCTAACTGTTATCCCCCTGTATGAGGCAGGTTACCCACGCGTTACTCACCCGTCCGCCGCTCAGTCACAAAAGTCTTCATCCGAAGAATCAAACTTAAGTGCTTCGCTCGACTTGCATGTGTTAAGCACGCCGCCAGCGTTCATCCTGAGCCAGGATCAAACTCTCGTTAAAATATCTCAAACCTGCTTTAACACAGATTCAAAAATCAAGTTCGTTCCAGTTCAAGAAAACTACTAGCTTTCTTATCCCCTTTACTGTTTTAAGGTTCGACATTTAATGTCTGTTCTGAATAATTCTCTTTAGAATTTTCAGGGTTGTTGTCTATTGTTTAATTATCAAGGTTCGTTGTTGTTTTGTTCAACAGCTCGTTTAGTATATCACACACTCAACTGCTTGTCAAGAACTTTTTTAACTTATTTTTCACTTTCTTTTTACAAATCTTTTAAATAATTTGTTTGCGAAAGCTTATATATAATACCATGTATTTTTCGAAGTGTCAAGATGTTTTTTCATCTTTTTTAACTTTTCTTTTTATACATTTTTCAGTATTATATATGGCCGTAAAAAAACTATCTGAAAGCTCGTTTCAGACAGTTCTCACTGGCCTAACGGAGAAAGAGGGATTTGAACCCTCGCGCCGGTTACCCGACCTACACCCTTAGCAGGGGCGCCTCTTCAGCCTCTTGAGTATTTCTCCAGCGAAAGTAATTATAACAAGCCTTAATGTGAATGTCAATTACTTTTTTCATATTTTTTACATTTTCTTCCCGTGGGTATTTTCACTGCTTTTTTGCTATTCTCTCTGCAATGATTCTAAGTATGATGGTAGATGATATCGATCAGCTGACTTCTCTTCAGTCTTCGAAATTCTTTGTCCGCCATACGGCTCTCTCCTGGTTCTCTTCTTCTGCGTCTTCTTTTATGTCCCTGCCATCCAGTGCGCCATCGATCATCTTGAGCAGTTCCAGTGCCGAGCGGAAGTTCTCTGTCTTTCCTTCTTCCACCCATGTAACTCTTCCCTGCCAGCTGCTGTGTTGTCTTTGTTCTACTCTAATTATGAATGTTCCTTGTTCACCATTATTCTTTAACATCTCTTCATCACTCAACTTTCTTGTCATTTTTATCCGATGTGTCTTTTCATGCCTTATAAAATAGTGGCTCTCTGTTCCGGGAAACGGATATCCCAACCGGTCAAAAAAAGCATCGATTTCGAAAACTGCTTCCAGCATTCCTCCAATGCGGATCGGTTCGGTCTGATATCTGTGATAAATACGTCCATTTATTTTTTCATCCCGATAATAGTCCACACATAGAATAATTCCCCATGGTGTTCCAATATAATTTCCTGTATTACTCACTTCTCCCGGTCTCCTTTCCCATCTTATTTTCAGGCAGACATTCCTACTCTGAGAATATTTTACCCAACGACATGACAAAGAAACCGTCTAAACTTTTAAAAAAGCATGTATTTTTCTTAGACTTTTTCAGACTGTCGCATATATCGGAATATGTTGTTATATTATAGCAAAAGAACCATCCTGCCTGCGTCCCGCATGCTGAATAGTTTTTTACCCAAAAAAGAAAGATCTTCAAGTGTTATCTTAAAGGTCCTTTTCATATACTACACTGTTCACATAATATCTCACGCCGGTCCTCTGCCGGTCTGTGAGGAATTTGTAATTGATTCTCTTCTGAATTACCGCACAGTCTTCTCTCGTTGTATTGATCAGCAGTACCAGGTATTGTCCCTTGCTGTAATGGTTCACGACATCACTGTTGCGGATCGATGTGCAGATGGATTCTTCCAGTCTCTTTGCCAGTCCTTCCAACATGGCTCCTTCTTTCATCGGTCTTCCTTTGCTATCCACAATGGTACACAGCATAAGATAGATCGACTGTCCGCTCCGTTCCAGCATCCTCACCAGATGATGATAGATTCCGCGGAATGTCGGATAACTGCACAGGTATGCCCCTTTCGGGATTCCTTTTTCTTCCAGATTATGCTGGATGTTGTCCAGTACATCGTAGGAATGCATCACCTGGTTACCAAGCTGGTTCATGAAATCCAGAAGACGTTTGGACGGTTTTAATCCCCGTTCTTCAAAATATCGTTCTGCCGTATCGGCATACAGATCGGTGGCTTCTTCGTATCTTCCCAGTGCAACCATTGCTTCCATGGTCAATGCTTCCCAATCGGAGAATGGTTCGATATTCGATGCATATACTCCGAGATGTTCGAGCTGTGTATAGTTCTGCTTTTCCCGGTACAGTCCGGCTGCTTCTTCTACACATTCCCGGAACATGTCCTCATACCGTCTTGCTTCAATGGCAACCCAGATCACACTCTGCCGTTTCACAAGGAATTCTCCGGTATAGATCTCGAATATTTTTTCGAGGTCTTTTATCTTTTTATCCGGATTTTTCTCATGTTTTATTCTGTTGTATATCTGGTCAAATTCGGTTGCATCTTCCTGTACTTTAATCTCGTCATTCCAGTAGACGACACCGTTTCTGATCTCTATATAGTTTACATCCGGAAGTCCTGCTTTTTCCAGTCTCTTCTTTGCGTTGTAAATGACGCTCTGAAGGGCATGATGTACATTTTCCACTTCCCGTTTCCCGAACAGTTCCTGTTCCAGTCGGTCCCTGCTGACACCTTTTTTCCTTTCATGTATCAGCATCTGCATCATGGAAGCGAACTGTGTCTCTCCTACTTTTCTTCCGAACAGGGATTTTCCGTCATATATCATGGAAAAACTGCCGAATGTCTTAACCTGTAATATTTTTTCTCTCATTTCCCTGTAATCCTTTTATACATTTTCATTGATCGTATGCTGGATTCTCTCTCTTACAATTGCTGCAATCTCTGTTGTCTTCATGTCTTTGTATTCTTCGTAAAGCAGCGGCTCTAAGAAATGTACCTGTACATTGACATGTTCTGTTGTCTTAGAGTCGAACGGCACGAAACAGTTGATCAGTGCTACCGGAATGATCGGACATCTTGCCCTGGTCGCCGCTTTGAAGCTGCCGCCTTTGAAGTCCTGTACCTGATTGCCCTGTCTTGATCTTGTTCCTTCCGGGAAGATCAGAAAGTTTCTTCCGTTCTTCACGTCATTGCTGACATTTACGATCACCTGCAGTGACTGACGCACATCTTCGCGGTCGATCATGTATGCCTTCATGCAGGTGAATACCTGCTTGAGAAATGGTACGTCGGCCACTTCTTTTTTGGCGACTACCGCGAACGGGCGCGGGCATGCTTCCATAATGGCGAGCACGTCGTAGAGTCCCTGGTGATTCGGGTAGAACATGAATCCGTCCTGTTCAGGGATGTTCTCCTGCCCGTGTACCTCGATATGGATATTCCCGGATGTATTTGCCCGGTGATCGATGTATTTTAATAATTTATAGTGTTCTTCTTCCGTATATTTGTCTACGTGTCTGGCATGGTAGCATAACTTGTACCAGTAGACCGGCACGAAGAAAATATTCCGGAGTACCATCAGAAGGATTCTTCTCATATCTTTGCATACTCCTTGATCGCAGTTTCGTACAGGTTATTGCCTTCGCTGTCGATGACTACGATGAGCGGAAGGTTCTCGACCTGTAATTTACGGATGGCTTCGGTTCCGAGGTCTTCGTACGCAATGACTTCTGAGGATTTGATGCATTTGGATAACAGTGCTCCGGCTCCTCCGATGGCTGCAAGGTATACGCATCCGTTACGTACCACCGCATCGATCACTGCCTGGCTTCTCTTGCCTTTTCCGATCATGGCCGTCTGACCGAGATCCAGCAGACGTGGTGCATACTTGTCCATACGGCTGGCGGTTGTCGGTCCGGCTGATCCGATCGGGCGTCCCTCTCTCGCCGGAGATGGTCCCATGTAGTAGATTGCCTGGTCTTTGATGTCAATTGGAAGTGATTCTCCGCGGTCCAGTGCTTCATCCATGCGCTTGTGCGCCGCATCTCTTGCTGTGTAGATGGTTCCTGTGACATATACATAATCTCCTGCGTGAAGAGATCTGGCTGTTTCTTTTGTAATTGGTGCTGTAATATGCTTGTCCATGCTGCTTACACCTCCCTGATGATATGACGGTTCACATGGCAGCATATATTGACTGCAACCGGCAGTCCTGCGATGTGTGTCGGATATGTATTGACATTCACTGCAAGTGCTGTGGTCGTTCCTCCGAGTCCGCCAGGTCCGATTCCAAGCTTGTTGATCGTCTCAAGCATCTCTTCTTCCAGGTCTTTTACCCAGGCGGTTCCGGAATGGGATCCGGCTTCTCTTGTAAGGGCTTCTTTTGCCATCAGCGCACATTTTTCAAATGTTCCGCCGATTCCTACTCCGACTACCATCGGCGGACAGGCATTCGGTCCTGCGTCTCTGACTGCTGTAAGGATCGCTTCTTTTACTCCTTCGATCCCGTCGGCTGGTTTTAACATGAATACACGGCTCATATTCTCGCTTCCGAATCCTTTTGGCGCAACCTTTATCTCTACTTTGTCTCCCGGCACGATACTGTAGTGGATCACTGCCGGTGTGTTGTCTTTGGTATTCTCACGGATGATCGGATCTCCTACGACGGATTTTCTTAAGTATCCTTCTACGTATCCCTGTCGGACACCTTCGTTGATGGCATCTTCCAGACTGCCTCCTTCGAAGTGTACGTCCTGACCGATCTTCATGAAGATGACGGCCATACCTGTATCCTGGCAGATTGGGATCATGTCTTCTGCTGCGATCTTCAGATTATCCTGCAGCTGATCCAGAATCTGACGGCCCAATGGTGCTTCTTCCGTCTCCAGTGCGTGTTTCATTGCTTTGTCCATGTCATCGGCAAGGAAATGATTCGCCTGGATGCACATGTCTTTTATATTTTCTGTGATTGTATTTACATTGATCGTTCTCATCTATATCCTCCTGGGGACATGGGATTTTTTGGGAAGCTTATGTTCCTGCTCAAAAAAACCTGTCCTTTTTTATTTTACCCTGTTCCAAGATGATATACAAGTTTTTTTCGCCGTGGTATAATGGATTTAACACATTTTTCAGGAGGGATTATAATGACAACAAATGTAGATTTAGAGAAACTTCAAAAGGATGCCGTGGACATCTTTAATCAGGGTTTTGCCTGTTCAGAATCTGTCATTTATGCAATCAAGGAGAATTTTGAACTGGACATGTCGGATGATGCGATTGCTATGAGTTCCGGATTCCCATGGGGGCTTGGCGGAGGCGGATGTATCTGTGGTGCACTCGCCGGAGCAACGATGTGTATCGGATATTTCTTCGGACGTAAGACACCTGGTGATCCTAAGATTAACCGCTGTTTCAAGCTTTCGAACGAAATCCACGATTTCTTCAAGGAATACTGTGGTGCAACATGCTGCCGTGTTCTGACAAAAGGCAAAGAGAAGAATTCTCAGGAACGTAAAGCACAGTGTACAGACTTTGTAGCTGCTACTGTGAAGAAGACTGCAGAGATCATTCTTCGTGAACTTGCTGCAGATGAGGTGGAAAAATAAAAATATTTTTTCAAAAAGCGAGGCGGAAATTTTTTAATCTTCCGCCTCGTTTTATATCTTTATTCTTCTGTCTCTACGTTCTCTGCATCTTCTGTACTTTCTTCCGGCTCTACCAGATCATCTTCTGATTCATCGCCTTTGCGTACTTTTGCGATACAAGCTACTTTATCGCCTTCCGGCAGGTTGATAAGCTTCACTCCGGATGTCACTCTTCCGAGTTCTGAGATTCCGTCACACTTCATACGATGATGATTCCCTCCGTGTTGATGATCATGATCTCATTGTCCTCATCTACTGCTTTCACACCTACAACGTTACCGGTCTTCTCTGTGATCTTGTAGCACTTCACACCTTTACCGCCGCGGTTCTGGGCTGTGAATTCATCGATGGAAGTACGTTTGCCCATTCCGTATTCTGACACGATCAGCAGGTCTGTTCCCTGTGAATCGATCTGCATTCCGATCACTTCATCACGGTCTACCAGGTTCATACCACGGACACCCATGGATGTTCTTCCGGTCGGACGTACATCACTTTCGTTAAAACGGATACACTGTCCATACTTTGTAACCATGAACACATCATGATCGCTGTCTGTGTATTTTACCTCGATCAGCTCATCTTCCTCACGGAGTGTGATTGCTGCAAGCCCTGTCTTTCTGACATTTGCATATTCTTTGATCGGGGTCTTCTTGATGAGACCTTTCTTGGTAGCCATCAGCAGATATTCGTCATCGTTATATTTCTCGATTGGAATGACCGCACTGATCTTCTCGCCCGGCATTAACTGTAACAGATTCACGATCGCAGTTCCTCTGGATGTTCTGCTTGCTTCCGGGATCTCGTATGCTTTCATGCGGTATACACGTCCGGTGTTCGTAAAGAACATCAGGTAGTGATGTGTATTGGTCATGAAGAGTTCTTCTACATAATCCTCGTCCAGCTTCTGCATACCTTTGATTCCCTTGCCTCCACGGTTCTGGGCTTTGAATGTATCGTGAGACATTCTCTTGATATATCCAAGCTTTGTCATCGTGATGACAACATCTTCTCTTGGGATCAGGTCTTCCATGGAGATATCGAACTCATCGAATCCGATGGATGTTCTTCTCTCATCTCCGTATTTATCACGGATCACAAGGATCTCTTCTTTGATCACGCCAAGTAATAACTTTCTATCTGCGAGGATCGCACGTAAATGTTCGATCTGCTCCATCAGCGCTTTATATTCTGCTTCGAGTTTCTCTCTTTCCAGACCTGTCAGGGCACGCAGTCTCATGTCTACGATCGCCTGCGCCTGTACATCTGTCAGTCCGAAACGCTCCATCAATTCTGATTTTGCGATCTGGACAGTCTGTGAACCTCTGATGATCTTGATCACTTCATCGATGTTATCTAATGCGATCAGTAATCCCTGTAAGATATGCGCACGTTCTTCGGCTTTATTTAACTCATACTGTGTACGGCGTGTCACAACTTCTTCCTGATGTCTCAGATAGTAGTTGAGCATCTCCATCAGGTTCATGACCTTCGGCTCGTTGCCGACCAGTGCCAGCATGATCACACCGAATGTGTCCTGAAGCTGTGTATGTTTGTATAACTGGTTCAGGATAACATTTGCATTTGCATCTCTCCTGAGTTCAATGACTACGCGCATTCCTTCACGGCTTGACTGGTCACTTAAGTCTGTGATGCCATCGATCTTCTTATCACGTACCAGTCTGCGATTTTCTCGATCAGTCTTGCTTTATTCACCATGTAAGGAAGCTCACTTACGATGATGCGGCTCTTGCCGTTCGGCATCGCCTCGATATCTGTCACCGCACGCACACGGATCTTGCCGCGTCCGGTTCTGTATGCCTCTTCAATTCCTCTGGTTCCAAGGATCATACCTCCGGTCGGGAAGTCCGGTCCTTTGATGATCTTTAAGATCTCTTCGATCGTTGTCTCTTCTTTATCCTCGATCTGGTCATCGATGATCTGTACAACCGCATTGATCACTTCACGCAGGTTGTGCGGCGGGATATTGGTCGCCATACCTACAGCGATACCGGAAGTACCGTTGACCAGAAGGTTCGGGAATCTTGCCGGCAGAACGGTAGGTTCTTTCTCCGTCTCGTCAAAGTTAGGAATAAAATCAACGGTATTTTTATTAATATCCGCCGTTAATTCCATGGAAATCTTACTCAGTCTTGCCTCTGTGTATCGCATGGCGGCAGCACCGTCACCGTCCACAGAACCAAAGTTACCATGTCCGTCTACCAGCGGATATCTGGTAGACCATTCCTGTGCCATATTAACCAATGCGCCATAGATCGAACTGTCACCGTGCGGGTGATATTTACCCATCGTATCACCGACAATACGTGCACACTTTCTGTGCGGCTTGTCGGGACCGTTATTCAGTTCGATCATAGAATACAGAATTCTTCTCTGTACCGGTTTCAAACCATCTCTTACATCCGGCAGTGCACGGGACGCAATAACACTCATCGCGTAGTCGATATAAGAGGTTCCATTGTCTGTTTCAGATCCACTTCGTGGACTTTGTCAAATATATTGTCTTCCATCAATCTCTCAGAGATGTAAGTATCTCTGTTCCTCCTTTCTTCTACACGCTGTTATTATACATCCAGGTTCTTGACATATTTTGCATTTTCAACGATGAACTCACGTCTCGGTTCAACTTTGTCACCCATCAGGGTGGTGAATGTAAGGTCCAGTTCACTCGTTGTCTCATCGTCCATCGTTACACGTAAGAGGATACGGTGCTGTGGATCCATAGTGGTATCCCAGAGCTGCTCGGCATCCATCTCTCCCAGACCTTTGTAACGCTGGATCTTATTATTCCCGTCACGTCCGACTTCTTCGATGATCTTGCTTAATTCTTCGTCACTGTATGCATACCAGACCTTCTTGTTCTTCTCAAGCTTGTAGAGCGGCGGTTGTGCCAGATATACATATCCCTGCTTGATCAGTTCCGGCATGAAACGATAAATGAATGTCAGAAGCAGTGTACTGATATGTGCACCGTCCACGTCGGCATCGGTCATGATGATGATCTTGTGATAACGCAGCTTGGAAATATCAAAATCCTCATGGATTCCGGTACCAAATGCTGTGATCATCGCCTTGATCTCGGCATTGCCGTAGATCTTATCCAGTCTTGCCTTCTCTACATTCAGGATCTTACCACGAAGCGGAAGGATTGCCTGTGTCGCACGGTCACGTGCAGTCTTCGCAGAACCACCGGCGGAATCTCCCTCTACGATGTAGATCTCACAATTCTCCGGATTCTTGTCAGAACAGTCTGCAAGCTTTCCCGGAAGTGCCATGTTATCAAGTGCTGATTTTCTACGTGTCAGGTCTCTTGCCTTTCTTGCGGCTTCTCTCGCACGCTGGGACATCACAGATTTCTCCACAATGATCTTACCAACGGCCGGATTCTGCTCAAGGAAGATCTCGAGCTGCCTGCTGACCACATTATCAACCGCACCTCTCGCCTCACTGTTACCAAGTTTCTGCTTGGTCTGTCCCTCGAACTGCGGGTCTTCGATCTTGACACTGATGATTGCTGTCAGACCTTCACGGATATCTTCACCGCTTAAGTTCGGCTCATTTTCACGCAGAAGCTTATTCTTTCTTGCATAGTCATTAAATGTCTTTGTGATCGCATTACGGAATCCGACAACGTGTGTTCCGCCTTCCGGGGTCGTAATGTTATTGACAAATCCATACGTATTATCGCTGTAAGAATCGTTGTGCTGCATAGCCACTTCCACAGACACATTATTGACCATGCCTTCACAGTAAATGATCTGCTCATAAAGTGGTGTCGCACTCCGATTCAGGTAAGAAACGAATTCTTTGATCCCGCCCTCGTAGTGGAATGTTCTTTCTTTTGGTTCTTCCTCACGGTCATCCCTGAGCACGATCTTCAGACCTTTTGTCAGGAAGGCCATCTCACGGAATCTCTGTTTCAGGACATTAAAATCAAAGATCGTTGTCTCGAAAATGGTATCGTCCGGCAGGAATGTGACTTTTGTACCTGATTTTCCTTCTTCACATTCTCCGATCACTGCCAGTTTTTCCATAACTTTTCCGCGTTCATAACGCTGCTGGTAGATCTTTCCATCATGGAAGATCTCTACTTCCAGCCAGTTGGAGAGCGCATTTACAACAGATGCTCCAACACCGTGAAGTCCTCCGGATACCTTGTATCCTCCACCGCCGAACTTTCCTCCCGCATGCAGTACGGTAAATACGACTTCTACCGCAGGAAGCCCTGCTTTGTGGTTGATACCAACCGGAATTCCACGTCCATTATCGATAACGGTCACCGAATTGTCTTTATTGATTGTTACATAAATCGTATCACAGAAGCCTGCCAGAGCTTCATCTACGGCATTATCGACAATCTCGTATACAAGGTGATGCAAACCTCTGGAAGATGTACTTCCAATGTACATACCAGGACGTTTGCGGACTGCCTCAAGACCTTCCAATATCTGAATTTCATCTGCGCCGTATTCATGCTGTACTTTTTCTGTACCCATTCTCAGTCCTCCTAGTTTTCTTTCGTTACCTGTCCATTTTGGACATGGAACACTTTGTTTATTGAAAAGCGGTGATTTACAAAATCCTCAACTCCTGTACAGGTGATCAGGGTCTGTATATCATGTATGCTGTCTAACAGATAGTTTTGCCTGTGTTTATCAAGTTCAGACAATACATCGTCAAGTAAAAGTATCGGTGTGTCATGCGTTGCCAGCCTGACCAGCTCAATCTCCGATAACTTCAAAGACAGGGCAGCCGTTCTCTGCTGTCCCTGGGAGCCATATCTGCGGATATCCATATCGCCGGTCAGAAATCCGATGTCATCTCTGTGTGGTCCCACCGTTGTGCTCTTCATTCTGAGATCTCTGTCACGATACCGTTTCAGTGCCTGTTCAAACGGCAGATCCCCCGTACTTGGCTCATATATGATCTGCAGGCTTTCTTTGCCGCCGGTCAGCTTCTGATGGATCTTCGCAATGATCTCATTGATCTGTGCGACAAATTCTTTCCTTCTGGCGATCAGCCTCTCCCCATATTGTACCATCTGCATCTCCCATATTTCCAGTGTATCTGAAAGTTCTTTCTTACCGCCGAAACTTAACTCTTTCAGCAGACGGTTTCGCTGGTTCACGATACGGTTATAGTTCGACAGGTTATTCAGGTACACCTTATCGAGCTGCGAAAGTTCCAGATCGATAAATCTACGTCTCTCTGCAGGTCCGTTCTTGATGATATTGAGGTCTTCCGGCGAGAAGAATACAAGATTTACGATCCCGAAAAGTTCACTTGCTTTCCGGATCGGCATCTTGTTTATCGCAATCCCTTTCGGGCTGTTCTTCTTCAGGTGCATGTCGATCTGATAACTGATACCATTCTTCTCTACCACAGTCTCAATGTGGGATTCATCCTCACCGAACCGTATCATGTCCCTGTCTTTCGACCCGCGGTGGGATTTGGTCGTTCCGGACAGATACACCGCCTCCAGAATATTCGTCTTCCCCTGCGCATTGTTCCCGTAAAAAATATTCGTAGAACCGTCAAACTCCACATTCAGAAGATCATAATTTCTAAAATTCTTTAATTTCAGGGAATTAACCTTCAATTCTGATCTCTTCTCCGTCAAATAATACGATATCGCCGCCATATAACTTACGTCCGCGGCGTGTATCTGTCTCGCCATTTACCATGACCAGACCTTCCTGTATCACTTCTTTTGCTTCTACTCCGGATTCCACCATTCCCGCAGCTTTTAAAGCCTGTCCAAGCTTGATATATTCACCTCGTAATATAATTGTTTCCATACGTCTTGTATCCTCTCTCGGATATGCATTCCTTTGTATCTTTATGCATATTTCTCTTCTTTTAGCCGTTGTTTTATTATACTCATTGCTATATACTTTTGCAAGCATTCCTGCATTTTATCTTGTTTTTTTATTTCGTACCCGAAAAGGCTCTCTTCAGGTCTTCCTGGACAGTCCTATGCTGCGGAGTTAAAGTTGACCGGAAGGATCAGGTAGACATAACTTTCCGCATCATCCTTGATAAAGCAAGGTGCTTTTGCATTCATCAGATAGATCGTCACTTCCTCATCATCGATAACACGGAGTGCATCGATCAGGAATTTCGGATTGAATCCGATCAGCAGATCTTTTCCTTCTTTCGTGATCATGATCTCTTCATTCATGGATCCGATCTGGGATTTGATTTTTAATTCCATCAGTTCATCGCCGATGTTGATGATGATCGGTTTTTTATCACCTTCTTTTACCAGAAGTGTTGCACGGTCGATACAGCTGAGCAGTTCTTTTTTTGTTAATTCTTACTTTTGTCTCGTAATCACTGGATAACATCTGATCGATTCTGAAGTATTCACCTTCGATCAGGCGGGATACCACGATGGTATTATCAAATTCGAACACGATATGGTTCTTTGTATATGAAATCGATACCACATTCTCAGCTTCTCCCGAAAGGATCTTACTGATCTCGATCAGGGTTTTTCCCGGTACAACCAGTTTTCTGTCCGCAACACTTTTCTTCAACGGAACCTTACGGATGGAAATTCTGTGTCCGTCAAGCGAAACAACTTTCAGAATATTGTCACTAATATCAAACAATTCACCGGTCATAAGCTTATTGCTCTCGCTGTCAGAGATTGAGAAAATAGTCTGACGAATGACTTCTTTTAATGTGAATTGAGAGATTTCGATAGAATCTTCTTTTTCGATAATCGGTAAGTAGGCAAATTCATCACCAGGTTTGCCGGCAATATCAAACTTTGCTTTTTCACAGGTGATCACGGTCTGAAGATTATCTAACGTTTCGATCGTTACTTCATTATCCGGAAGTTTTCGAACGATTTCTGAAAAAATCTTCGCATCGATTGCGATCATACCACGATCAATGATGTCTCCGGAGATCTCTGTCATGATACCAAGTTCCATATCATTAGCTGTTAATTTGATAATATCTGTTGTTGCATCAATTAAGATACATTCAAGGATTGGCATTGTTGTTTTAGAAGGAACTGCTTTGGAAACAATACTGACACCTTTGACCAGATTCGATTTACTGCAGGTAATTTTCATGTGTGTATAACTCCTTTCGCACGTGTGTAATGGATAAATAAATAAAATAGTTTCCGCCTCAGCCGTCTTAGGGGATGTGGAAAAGAGGAAAAGTGCCTCCAGCCCACTGTTTGCAAGGAAAATCGGCTTTGAAAACTCTGTGGAATCCGACTGGATTATGTGTGGAACTGTTGTTGAAAACTTTTTCGTTTCTAAAGACAGTTGCAGAAATCCTGTAGTTTTCCCAAGGCTATCCCATAGTTATCCACATATGATAATTAGATTTTCCACATAGTTATTCACAGCTGAAAACAGCAAAATAAGGCTAAGCCGGGTTGATCTTCTTCTTTATGATATTAATAGTGTTAGAAAGAGTCTCGTCCGCCTGTAATTCGTTCTCGATTTTTTCGATTCCATGTTTGATGGTAGAATGATCTTTTCCCCCAAGGATGACACCGACTGCTTTTAATGAAGTTTCTGTCATATTACGGATCAGATACATGGCAATCTGGCGCGGAAAAACGATCTCGGCGTTACGTTTGCCGCCTTTGAGGTCGGCAATAGACACACCAAAATGATCGGAAACGATATCCAGGATCAGTTCCGGTGTAACTTCTCTCTTATTATCCGAAGAATGATGTCTTTTAATGCTTCTGCTGCGAGCGCAATATCGATGGATTCGTTATTGTTCAGCTTATAAAGTGCGATCAGCTTATTAAGAGAGCCTTCAAGTTCTCGGATATTTGTCTTAACGTTCGTTGCGATATACTCGAGTACATCATTCGGAATGTTATATTTTTCCAAATGATCCAGTTCGATTTTCTTCTGAAGAATCGCCATACGGGTTTCATAGTTAGGTGATGAAATATCAGCGATCAGACCCCACTCAAAGCGCGTACGAAGTCTGGCCTCCAAAGTCTCAATATCTTTCGGCGGCTTATCAGACGATATGATGATCTGCTTTCCGGAAGTATGCAGATGGTTAAATGTATGGAAGAACTCTTCCTGTGTACTTTCTTTTCCTATAATGAACTGGATATCATCAATCAAAAGTACATCATTATTACGGTATTTATCGCGGAATTTTGACATTGCGGATTCGTTTCCGGCGGTTTTACCGTTCTTCAGAGCTTCGATCAGCTCATTTGTAAATGTCTCACTGGTTACATAGAGTACTTTTTTTCTTTGGATTCTTATCCAGAATAAAATGTGCGATCGAGTGCATCAAATGGGTCTTTCCAAGTCCAACACCTCCATATAAGAAGAGAGGATTGTATACTTCTCCCGGAGATTCGGCAACAGCAAGGGAAGCTGCGTGGGCGAAATTATTATTCCCGCCGACAACGAAGGTATCAAATGTATACTTCGGATTCAGCCCGGCTTTCTCCGCAGCACTTTTGCTTTTTTTCTTCTGATTCGCTTCAATGGCCATATTCTGGATCTCATTCAGTCTGTCATCATCTTCCGAAATGAAGACAACGTCATATTCAGTTCCGGTAGTCTCCGCAATGCATACCTTTAATGGAAGCTGATATTTTTTTTCTATATATTCTACACTCGCATTCATATTTACTAATATAAATACGGTATTGTCTACAACATCGTAGACCTTCAACGGTTGTATCCATGTATTGAATGATACATTGGATAACTCGTGTTCTACCCTGAGATGTTCGATAATTTCAGGCCATTTTTCCTTCACTGTATTCATCATATTTACTCCTAATCTGTCTGATTCGCGGATTTTCACCTATAAACCCACTCTTCTACATTGTACATCAAAAAAGTTGCTTTAGGCAATCTTTAATCGTGCACTTTGATGCATGTGAGAAACTGTGGAAAACTCAATCCCAATTATCAACATAGTAGAAATGCGTATGTAAAGGGGAAAAAAACTAAAAAAATATATGATTTCCACACGTTATCCACAGAAATCCACAAAGTTTTCCACAAAATGTGGATAAATATATTTTAAAAATTTGCGGAATTGCTTGACGTAGAGCGGTTTTTTTAATATAATCAAGGCTGATGTCTTATGAAAATTAGGGAGAACATCCCTTGGAATAAAATAAGGAGGTGGATATCCATGAAGATGACATTCCAGCCAAAAAAGAGACAGAGAGCTAAAGTACATGGCTTCAGATCTAGAATGAGCACAGCAGGTGGAAGAAAAGTACTTGCTGCAAGAAGAGCAAAAGGAAGAAAGAAATTATCAGCGTAGGCCGCATATATGTGGCCTTTTCTTCTACTCAGAATAATTAGGAGAATCACACAATGAAGTATTCCGAATCACTGAAAAAGAACAAAGATTTCCAATATATATATAGAAAAGGGACATCTTATGCCAACAAATATCTGGTTATGTATGTACTGGAGAACGGGACAGGTCAGAATCGATTAGGAATATCTGTAAGTAAAAAAGTAGGAAACAGTATAGTACGGCACAGATTAACGAGGTTAATCCGCGAAAGCTATAGATTACAAGAAGAACGGTTCAGATGTGGATTGGATATTATTGTTATAGCAAGAATAGGCGCCAAAGGAAAAGGTTATAAAGAGATTGTCGGCGCAATGCTCCATCTGGCCCATCTTCATAAGATTATAGATGAGGGGTAACGTATTATGAAGAAGATTCTGCTCACTGGTATCAGATTTTATCAGAGATATCTGTCTCCGATAAAGGGCGGTTCCACCTGTAAGTTTTATCCGACCTGTTCTCAGTATGCGAAAGAAGCAATTGAGAAATACGGCGCGTTAAAAGGGGGACGGCTGGCAGTGTGGAGAATTCTGCGCTGTAATCCGTTTACCAGAGGAGGGTACGACCCTGTTCCTTAAAAAGATTACAACTACATATGGAGGAAAAAATTATGGTACCAAGTTTACTGACTGCCGCTAACTGGCCGATCGTCGGACAGCTTTGCTGGATTTTGGGTAAGGTAATGAACTTTATCTATAATTTCCTGGACAACTGTCTGCCAAGCGATAATGGACTGGTAGGTCTGTCAATCATTCTGTATACGATTTTTGTGTATACGTTATTACTTCCACTTACAGTACAGCAGCAGAGAACATCGAAGATGTCATCTGTTATGAATCCGGAGATTCAGGCTATACAGAAGAAGTATAAGAATAAAAAAGACCAGGCATCAATGATGAAACAGCAGGAAGAGATTCAGCAGGTGTATGACAAATATGGTACATCGATGTCAGCAGGATGCCTTCCGTTACTGATTCAGATGCCGCTGTTGTTTGCTTTGTACCCGGTTATCTATAATATCCAGAAATATGTTCCGGAGATCAAGACAGCTCCAAAAGCAGTAAATGTATTCCTGACCCTTCCTGACCTGACCATCTCACCTATGCAGATGATCAAGAACAGCGGGGACTATGGATTTGCACCGGTTGTTATTATTATTACTGCAATCTTGCTTCCGGTATTATCTGGTCTGACACAGTACGGAAGTATCAAGCTTTCACAGGCTATTTCCGGACAGCAGCTTGATAAAGATAACCCGATGGCATCTACGATGAACACGATGAATGTGACAATGCCGCTGTTCTCGGTATTTATGGTATTTTCACTTCCGACAGGTATCGGTCTGTACTGGATCGTCAGTGCGGTAGTACGTTGCGTTCAGCAGATATTTATCAATAAGCATTTAAGCAAGATGTCTGTAGATGAGATCCTGGAGAAAAACAAGGAAAAGGCTGAGGAAAAACGTGTAAAACGTGGCGAGAAAAATGAACGAATCGCAGCAATGGCTCAGACGAATACCAAGAATATGAACAACCAGGCATCCATGAAAAAGCAGAGTACATCTAACTTAAGTGAAAAAGAAAGAGAAGCCAGAGTGGAAAAAGCGCACCAGAAAGCAGACAATGCGAAGAAAGGAAGTCTCGCATCAAAGGCAAATATGGTGAAGAAATTTAACGAAAATGATTAGGGGGCGGCTGTAATGGAGGATTACATTACCTTATCAGCAAAGACACTGGACGATGCGATTACAGAGGCACTGGTTCAGTTAGGCGTAACAAGTGATCGTTTAGATTATATTGTTGTTGAAAAAGGAAGCGAAGGTTTCCTTGGAATCGGAAGAAAGCAGGCTGTGATCAAGGCCCGCAGAAAACAGGAAGAAAAACCGGTTGAAGAAGTTGTAAAAGAAGAGCCGAAAGTGGAAGAACCGGTAAAAGAATATTCACACGCCAGAAAACCGGCGAGAGAAGAGAAGCCGGAAGTAAAATCTGCTCCAAAGAAAGAAGCAGAACTTGCAAAGGTGGAACCACAGACGATCGAGACATGTGAGAAATTCATCTATGATGTGATGAATGCAATGGGCATGGAGGATGTAAAAGTTACATCTGCTGTAGATGAAGAAGGTGCACTTTCTATCAATATGGAAGGAAGCAATATGGGTATTCTGATCGGAAAACGAGGACAGACACTTGATTCTCTGCAGTATCTTACAAATCGTGTTGCCAATAAGATGCAGGATGGATATGTAAGAGTGAAACTTGACACAGAGGATTACAGAAGAAGAAGAAAAGAAACACTGGAAAATCTTGCAAAGAATATCGCAAGTAAAGTTAAGAGAACAAGAAAGACAGTTTCTCTTGAGCCGATGAATCCATACGAGAGAAGAATCATTCACTCTGCGCTGCAGTCTGACCCGGCAGTATCCACACACAGTGAAGGTGAAGAGCCTTACAGAAGAGTTGTGGTAACACTGGTAAGAAACAGAAATAACCGATAATTAAGAGACAGGGGTCTTTAAGCGGCCCTTGTCTTTTTTGATACCAAAGTATGGAGGAAATATGGAACAATTATATAATTCCACAATTGCCGCAATATCTACGGCAATGAGTAATTCCGGGATCGGAATTGTACGAATGAGTGGTCCGGAAGCATTTCAGATCGCAGACCGGGTGTATAAAGGGAAAAAAGAGAAGAAGTTATGTGAACAGCAATCACATACGATCCATTATGGGTATATGGTTGATGGAGATCAGGTGATCGACGAAGTACTGGTCATGCTGATGCGCGGGCCGCACAGCTACACCGGTGAAGATACGGTGGAGATCAACTGTCACGGCGGAGTCTATGTTGTAAAGCGTATTCTGGAGCTTCTGATCAAAAATGGTGCGCGCCAGCAGAGCCGGGAGAGTACACCAAGCGTGCGTTTCTAAATGGCAGACTGGATCTTTCACAGGCAGAGGCTGTCGGGGACCTGATCGCATCGCAGAACGAATATGCTTTACAGAGTTCAGTGAGCCAGCTTAAGGGCAATATCAAAGATAAGATCGGTGAAATGCGTGAAAAGATTCTGTATCACACTGCATTTATCGAGACCGCATTGGATGATCCGGAGCATATCAGCGTTGATGGATACGGGGAAACACTAAAAAAAGTGGTTGATGAGATCATAGAAGCAATGAAAAGATTGCTAGATAGCTGTGATGATGGTAGGATTATAAAAGAGGGCGTACGCACAGTCATCCTCGGAAAACCGAATGCGGGGAAATCATCCCTGTTAAATGTACTTCTCGGTGAAGACCGGGCAATCGTTACAGATATTGCAGGTACAACCAGAGATGTATTGGAAGAACACCTGAATCTGAAGGGAATTTCTTTAAATATCATGGATACTGCCGGCATCCGTGATACGGAAGATGTGGTAGAAAAGATCGGTGTTGACCGTGCAAAAGAATATGCAGACAAGGCAGACCTGATCCTGTATGTGATCGATGCATCCAGACCGCTGGATGAAAATGATGCAGAGATCCTGCATCTGATCAAAGGGAAACGTGCGATCATCCTGCTGAACAAATCCGATCTGGATATGCAGGTGAAAAAAGATCAGGAAGAGCTGCCGGAGGAATTCCCAGTGATCGAGATCTCCGCAAAGAATGTGGAGGGGATCGGAGAACTGAAGATACGTTAAAGGAGATGTTCTTCCAGGGCGAACTGACATTTAATGATGAAATCTATATTACGAATGTGAGACAGAAAACAGCACTTCAGGATGCATATGCCGCACTTGAACGTGTGAATGACAGCATTGCCGCAGATATGCCGGAGGATTTCTATTCGATCGATCTTATGGATGCATATGAAGCTCTCGGCAATATCACCGGCGAAACGATAGGAGAAGATTTGGTTAATGAGATATTCAGCAAATTCTGTATGGGAAAATAAAGATAAATATGATGTTGTCGTCATCGGTGCCGGACACGCAGGATGTGAGGCGGCACTGGCAACGGCGAGACTTGGATTTCAGACACTGGTATTTACCGTAAGTGTGGACAGCATTGCGATGATGCCGTGTAATCCGAATATCGGAGGAAGTTCCAAAGGTCATCTGGTAAGAGAACTGGATGCCTTGGCGGAGAGATGGGAAAGGTCATCGACCGTACATTTATCCAGTCAAAAATGTTAAATAAGTCCAAGGCCCGGCGTACATTCGCTTCGTGCACAGCTGATAAGGCGGTCTATAGCAGAACGATGCGCCGTGTACTGGAAGCGCAGGAGAATCTTGAGATCAAGCAGGGAGAGGTGGCAAATCTCCTGGTGGAAGATGGAAAGATCACCGGAGTGCAGACATTTTCGGGTGCAGCTTATCACTGTAAGGCGGTTATCATCTGCAGCGGAACTTATCTGAAGGCACGTTGTATCTATGGGGATGTGAGTCAGTATACCGGTCCGAACGGACTGCAGGCGGCCAATCATCTGACCGATTGTCTGAAAGAACTGGGAATTAAGATGTACCGTTTCAAGACAGGAACACCTGCCAGGGTAGACCGTAAAACCGTGGACTTTAGCAAGATGGAAGAGCAGTTCGGAGACGAGAGGGTAGTGCCGTTTTCATTTACTACGAATCCGGACGATGTGCAGATCGACCAAGCTTCATGCTGGCTGACTTATACAAATGAGACGACACATGATATCATCCGTGCCAATCTGGACAGATCACCGCTGTATTCCGGAATGATTGAGGGAACGGGACCGAGATACTGTCCGTCGATCGAAGATAAAGTTGTAAAATTTGCAGATAAAAAGCGTCATCAGGTATTTCTTGAGCCGGAAGGAATGGAGACGGATGAGATGTATATCGGTGGTATGTCGAGTTCGCTGCCGGAAGATGTACAGTATGCCATGTACCGCAGTGTTCCGGGGCTGGAGCATGTGAAGATCGTAAGAAATGCATATGCGATCGAGTATGATTGTATTGATGCAAGACAGTTAAAACCATCCCTGGAATTCCGTAACATCAGTGGATTATTCAGCGCGGGACAGTTCAACGGAAGCTCCGGCTATGAGGAAGCTGCCGCACAAGGGCTTATAGCGGGCATAAATGCCGCCAGAAAGCTGCAAGGCAGGGAATCCCTGGTGTTAGACCGTTCAGAGGCTTATATCGGCGTTCTGATCGATGATCTGGTTACAAAAGAAAGCCATGAGCCGTACCGTATGATGACTTCCAGGGCAGAGTACCGTCTGCTTCTGAGACAGGACAATGCGGATCAGCGTCTGACGGAAAAAGGCTATGAATCGGTCTGATCTCACAGGAGCGTTACGACCGCCTGAAGGAAAAAGAAAGGCTGATAGAGTCGGAAATCGAGCGGTTAAAGAATGCTTATGTCGGAACCAGTGAAAAGGTACAGGAACTCCTGGAATCCTATGAAAGTACACCGCTGAATTCCGGAAGCAGTCTGGCAGAATTGATCCGGAGACCGGAATTGTCTTACGAAGCAGTTGCAGATATTGATGTGACCCGGCCAAAATTGCCGGAAGATCTGGCGGAAGAAGTGATCGGACAGGTGGATATTTCCCTGAAATATGACGGTTATATCCAGCGTCAGAAACGCCAGGTAGAGCAGTTCAAGAAGATGGAAAATAAGAAAATTCCGGAAGATATGGATTATGATGCAGTGAACAGCCTTCGTATCGAAGCAGTTCAGAAGCTGAAAGAGTACAGACCGGTGTCGATCGGACAGGCGTCACGCATTTCCGGTGTGTCTCCGGCTGATATCTCGGTGCTGCTGGTATATCTGAGTGGAAATCACAGATAAAGTGCAGAGATACAACGGATTACATTGGTAAATATATTTATAGCTACACCATAAAATAATATAAATATAACTATATAGTAAATATAATAATAAGTATATAAATGAATAACATGAAAAACCATACATTTATATATTATTAATTT
>ENA-OQAA01000725-OQAA01000725.1-human-gut-metagenome-genome-assembly--contig:-NODE-725-length-21051-cov-2.850363_pt1 | contig 21051 bp, 21 predicted proteins | sample MGYA00242489_ERZ504515 | MGnify/ENA primary metagenome ERZ504515 (study PRJEB26092, sample SAMD00036237) | human gut metagenome | host: Homo sapiens | study: EMG produced TPA metagenomics assembly of... | reverse complement strand
CAAGCCCTTATGTTATTGAGGCATCCTGTCCATTCTAAGGCGTTTTCTGCCTTTAGCTGTTCCGTTATGCCCTGTGCCTGTTTCATACCCTCTATGAGCCTTTCAAAGCGTTCCTGTGCCTGTCTGTCAATGTCGGCAAGGTAAGCGTTAAGTCTGCCGCTTGTAAGAAGATTGGTGTATGTAACTTTGCAGTGATGCTTCAGATAATCCAAATGCCGCTGTCCCCAGATGCCTATCGGCTGTTCTTCTTCGGCGGGTACAGTTAAGCACGGTATTAAATAATCGCCTTGCCTTTCGTATTTGCCGCCCATTTCCTCAAAAATTGTCTTTGCCATTGTCTGTTACCTCCACATTCTTTTTTATTTTGAATGTCCGCAAAATCCGTCCTACATCAGATGGCCGCCACGGTACATCCAGATGGTGCAACGCAATCAGCCGCTTTTGGACATTGGTTCCGGCTCCCATTTTGGCGGTGCTGCCCATCAGCACACGCACTGCACCACTGCGAACTTTTCCGAAAAGTTCCGTCTTGCGGGCATCGGTGTTCGCTTCATGGATGAAGGCAATTTCTGTTTCGGGGATTCCGCGTTCGATCAGCTTTGCTTTCATGTCATCGTAGACATTGAAAACGCCCGCCTTGGGCGTAGACAGATCGCAGAAAACAAGCTGCGCACTGCGTTGAGGCATGGTCTGCTCCCATATCTCAAAAATTTTGCCCACACAGATATTGACCTTGCTGTCAGGATCGTCGGGCAAGTCGGGGTAGATCAAGCGCTGATCCAGCGCCAACTTGCGTCCGTCGTTAGTGATTTTAAGCATATTGTCCTCATAGGGCTTTACCATTTATTGCGGATTTTGTCGGCCCGTTCGCCCAATTCCGCTACCATCTGTTTTTGTATTTCAGAGGGCTTTAGCTGGATGTTGGTCGGCTTGCCGCCCACAAGGGCAGGGACAGGCAGTTTCAGCATATCTGCTGTTTGAATGTCAGCGCATTCCTTGAACATTGCCATAAGTTCCGGCAGATTGAAAAAACGAGCAAAGCGTGTTTTTGTGCGGTAGCCGGTTCCCTCCGGCGCAAGTTCGATGGCTGTGACGGTTTCGCCAAAGGTGGCCGCCCAACTATCAAAGTTTGCAAGGCCGTTGCGTTCCAAGGTGTACTGCTGCAAATAGCGCTGCATGGTATACAGCTCGGTCATGCTGTTGGAAATGGGTGTGCCTGTGGCAAACGTTACGCCGCGTGCTCCGGTGATTTCATCAAGGTACTGGCACTTCATAAACAGGTCACTGGCCTTCTGGCTCTCGGTAGTGCTGATACCCGCGATGTTGTGCATCTTTGTAACGGTCATGAGGTTCTTGAAATTGTGTGCTTCATCGACCATGAGGGAGTCTGCGCCCAGTTCCTCAAAAGTCACCACATCATCCCGCTTCGGGGCGTCCAGCAAATTTGACAGCTTGGTTTTCAACTGCTTTTTCTTACTTTCCAACTGCTTGACGGTCAGACGGCTGTCGCTGTTGTCCATGCTCTCCAACTGCATCTCCAGTTCGTCAATTTGCTTGCGGATAAACTCGGCTTTTCTGGCATCGGAAAGTGGAATCTTTTCAAACTGGCTGTGACCGATTACCACAATGTCATAGTTGCCGGTGGCGATTTTGGCACAAAACCGTTTACGGTTTGACTTTTCAAAATCGCGCTGCGTTGTCACCAAGATGTTTGCGTTGGGGTATAGCTTCAGCGCTTCACTGGCAAATTGGCCTGTCAGATGATTTGGCACGGCGACAAGTGTTTTGCTGCATAATCCCAATCGCTTTTTCTCCATCGCGGCGGCGACCATCTCATAGGTCTTACCTGCGCCGACAGTGTGCGCCAGCAGTGTGTTGTGCCCGTACAAAATATGTGCAATGGCATTGCGCTGGTGGGACCGCAGTGCGATTTCCGGGTTCATGCCGAAAAACTGGATGTGGCTGCCGTCGTACTCACGGGGGCGGATGCAGTTGAACTTTTCATTGTACAGCACTACCAAACTTTCCCGGCGTTCACGGTCCTTGAAAATCCAGTCTTTAAAAGCATCTTCTATCATCCGCTGTTTGGCCTGTGCTTCTTCGGTGGCAGGACCATTGAGTTTATGCTGCTCCTTGCCGTTTTCGTCATAGATTGTATCGTAAATTTTGGTGGCCCGCAGGTTGAGTGCGTTCTCCAACAAATGATAGCCGTTGATACGTTTTGTGCCGTAGGTGTTCGTGACGCGGATATTATCGTTGCCTAGGCTCTTGTTGGAAATATACCAGTTATTCAGATATTCATTGTAACGGACAGCTATTTTCTGTTCGCGGTAGGTTGACTGAAAAAGTTCATCGGCAAACTGCTTGATGATTTCCGACCCGATCCATGTGACACCCAACCGAACCGTTATCTCGCCCGCAGTCAAGTCCTTGGGCTGCACCTGTTCCAACGCTTCTACATTGATGCGGAATGCCGGGTCTTGGTCGGCGGCAACATGAGCAATACGCAGCTTTTCGCGTACATTGCCGGATAAATACTCATCCGCCATAAGGTAAACAGGGCTGCCGTCCTCCTGTTTGCGGAAAGGCTCTACAAAAATAACGCCCGCCAGTTCCTTAGCAAGCGTTGCTTCATCTTTCCCGGTAAGGTGCATCATGTAGGGCATATCGACCTTGGCACGTTCCCCGATGCTCAGTGCCAGTGCATCCGATGCCGTGTCGGCGTGGTCGGGTATCTGCGCAGAGCGGATAGTCCTTTTGGTGAACATATCCGACTTGCTGATAAAGTTTCCTTTTTCATCGACATTTTCCAGTGAACACAGCAAATAGTAGCTGCTGTCATCCCGGAAAGACAACTCCGCGCTGCGGCTGTTGATAAGGCCGTGCTTGGCGCTGAAGGCATCATACTGGCGGTTAAGCTGGGCTTGCAGACGGTGGATTTCCTCGTCCGACAAGTCCTGCAACTGCGCATCGATCAGAGCGCGGGTGGTATCGCGCAGTTCCACCAGTTTGCGGATACGCTCGGCAGATGCTGCGTTGGGATTACATTCCCGCATGACTGCGCCTTCGCGGTAATAGATTTTATCGTCCTTTACCGTGTAGCTGAAATTACGCACAAAGGGATCGGCATCAATGTACTTGGTGTCCTCGCCGCTTTCTTCCTGCACAGAGATTTCGGCTTTTGTCAGCGTGGCGGTCAAGTGCTGCATAGCAGTGTCGATTTGCGTTTCCAGCAACGGCTTTCCGAAACGGTCCACCGCATCGGGGTCTATTGGCTGGCAGGTGGAAGTCGGGCCATACGGACCGGCGACTATCTCCATTCTGCCGCAAATCATTTCAGGGTGCTCCACAAAGTAGCGGTTCATGGTAATGCCGTTGGCATCTTCTGCAAGGTGCAGCCAAGGCTCGTCCTGCTGGCGCAGCGTATCGCGCTTTTGCAGAAATATTACATCGGTCATGATCTTTGTGCCGCTGCCCTTGAACGCATTGTTGGGCAAGCGCACCGCACCGATGAGGTCGCAGCGCTCGGCAATGTACTTGCGGGCGCGGTCATCCTTTTTGTCCAATGTGCCGCTGGAGGTGATGAACGCATGATGCCGCCGGTGCGCAGCTTGTCGATGCTCTTGGCAAAGAAATAGTCGTGAATGGGAAAATGCAGCCGGTTATACTGCGGGTCATTGACTTGGAAATTGCCGAAAGGGACATTGCCAATAACGCAGTCAAAATAGTTGTCGGGGAGAAGCGCATTTTCATAGCCGGTTACTTGGATATTGGCCTTTTGATATAGCTGCTTGGAGATGCGGCCTGTGATGCTGTCCAATTCTACGCCGTAGAATTTGGCATCACTGCTGCCAAAATGTCCGTGTGCGAGAAATGCGCCTGTGCCCATGCTGGGTTCTAGGATTTTGCCGCCCTTTACGCCGAAGCGCTCCAGTGCGCGGTAGATGGGGTGGATAACGGTGGCAGGGGTATAAAACGCCGTCAGGGTGCTGCTGCGGGCAGCTTCGTATTCGGATTCAGACAATGCTGCTTTCAGCTGGCTGTACTCGTTCGACCATGTACTTTTGTTCGGGTCGAACGCATCCGAAAGCCCGCCCCAGCCGTGTACTGCGCTAAAATTTTCTGCTCATCCTCAAAAGCAGGGCTGCCGCCGTTCGCTACGCGCTGCTCAATTTCTTTCAGCTTTTGGATAGCGGCAATGTTGGCTGCAAACTTTTCGCGCGGTGCTGTCGGCAGGTTGTCCAGATAGGGTGCTTCATAGGTAATGGGTTCACGGTGGTAAGTTCATCTTCTGCCGAAAGCCGTTCTGCGTCCGCCATAACCTGTGCCACAAAGGGGCTGGGTTCTTCGATGACTTCGCCCACGATGGGTTCGGCAGTTTCTTCCGGCTGCTCTTGGCGGCTTGGAACTTCCGGGGCGGATAGTGCTGCATTTTTGGGGTTGGCAGCAAGCAGCCGCGCAAACTCCTCGTGGCTGACGGCACGGCCTACCAGCGGGAAACTTTCATCCCGCAGATGAATGTTTTCCCTGCCGATTTCCTCCACGGTAAAGGGTCTGGCATCTTCCAGATAAACCGTGCTGCCGATAGTTACAGGTGATTTTTCGACTTTTCTTGTAGTCGGATGATGCTTTTCAAACTCTGCTTCGGCGGTATTGATAAAATCCGAGAAAGCGCTGTTTTCAATACCCTGCGCGGCAAGCTCGTGGTTATCTTGGAAGTAGTCGATATGGACAATGTTACCGTCAACCTCATAGCGGATTTCGTTCCGCAGAAGATTGGCATACACTTGGATTTCGTGCTCATCGTCCTCGGTGGTAGAGTAAGCAAACTCCACGCGGGTCAAGTCGGAGAAATTCGGCTCGTTTAGCCCCTCATTCTCACAGAAATCCGTGATGGCGTGTTTTGCATGATCGAGGGCGGCATCGTTCGCTGCACGGGCGGCTTGCTGTTCTGCTGCCCATGCCTGATAGGGGGCTTTTTCGGCATCGGTCAGATACTGGTCGTTGTAAACCAAAAGCCGCAGGCGTTGGGCAACCTCTTTCCACTTCAAAACGCGGCGATACTCGCCGTCCTCTGTACGTCGGGTGATTTCAAGATTTTTGCCCATGTGGTCAAGAAAGCCATGCCCACCATCGCGGAAGATCCATGTGCCGCCGCCGATGCCGTATTCTTTTTTCAGCCAGCGGGCTTGATCTTCCTCGATAGGAAGTACCTGTGCAGAGAGATATTGCTGAATGCGAAATTTGCTATCTTCAAACCCGCCGCCTTTGCACAGTGCATCGGTAATGTCCTGCTCCGTAATGTACTTGCCGGATGCATCAATGACGGGCTTGTTCCACTTTTTGACTTCTGCCGCAAGGTCGATGTTTTTAACCTGTTTCTCATGGCTCGGCAGCCCTGCCTTTTCAGAATCTTCGGGGGTAAGGGTAAGCTGCTCCATCTGCTGCTGCACGGGTGCTGCTTTGATGGGAACAATCAGCCGCCCTTCCTCGATAAGGTCAGCAATCTTTGCTGCAACAGCATCCCATGTCAGATTGACCTGTGCTGTTTTGGTAAGATAGTTGCCCTCCCAAAGTTCAAGGTACATATCATGCCGGATAAAACCCACGGTATGGTCATCCACGAACAAATATGTATAAATTTGCTTGTAACAGTGCTTGCAAAAGGCGCTGCGCTCGGCAAGGTCGGGATGCTCATTGAAATATTCCAGAATAGCCGCATTGTCGGCACGGCTGGAGGAGTCCTTCGCCAGCAAGCCTAGAATCAGTCATGCTCAGCGGCGGCAAATCAGAAATGGGTACAGAAAAAGCGGAGGGCGTTGTATCGCTCTCCGCTTGGGGCTCTTGTGTTACAGGCTGTAAATCTGCTGCATCGCCAGTTCCTCGGCTTGGGCCTGCAAGGCGTTCATCCACTGCGTCCAGCCCATCGGGTCGGTCTGCCGGTTCGGGGCGGTGCTCTGCTGCATCAGCGTCTGCATCGTCTGTTCGATTTGCCGGTGTACTGCGTTGTCCATCTCCGCCAGATGCGGATACAGCGTTCCCTCCAGCATCATCTCGTCGAACACCATCGGCGCGTTCTCCAGCAGGAATTTTCGCCGCAGGCTGCCGTACTTGCCGATCTCCGGCATCGGCGGCTCGTTCAGCGTCAGCGCCGGGATTTGGTAGCCGTTCACCATCATGTACTCCATTGTTGACCTCCTTGGTGTTATTGGTTTCTTCCTGTTTGTCACCATAATAGCGGACTTTTTCGGCGCGTGCAACACTGTCGATTTCTCTCGTGATGCTGCCGATCTGCTGCATGAGAGGCCGTGCCGCCTGTTGGCAAGCGCTGCCCAAACACAGAGCAATGCGGTTTGTGTCAAACTGGTTCACGGACTCAAGCGCAGACAGGTCCAGCCGCGCAGTATCCACGCCGCACCGCAGCGCGGCCATATACAGACAGCTTTGGGTGATAAGCTGTAAAAATAGCTGCCGCTGTTCGTCTGGCTTGGCCCACTGTAAGCTGCTGCCGTCTATGGCCTTTTCCAGCGCGGTTGTGAACATGGCGCTGCGCTGGGCAACGCAGGATGTGGAGAGCATGAGGAGGGCGCTCTGGATGCTGTCGGCGTGATTATCCGCTACAATTTTATCCCAAACAGGCCGCCAGTTCTGGTCTGTAACGACCCACGGCAGCGCTTCGGGAATCTCTGCGCGGGGGATGGTATCGGAAATGTCAAACAGATACCGCAGCCGGGAAGAATTGGCGCGAGTGTCAAATACCGCGATACCGTGCGCGCCGCGCTTGACCCAGCGGCCCGCATTATTATTCCAGTAGGCTATGTCGGCCACAGCTGTGGCGGTGGGGCTTTGCTCGTGAATCAAAAGCTGGTTCGGGAAACTATAATTATAAGCAATGGCCGCTGTCCGCAAAAATGCTTTCCAGCGGTCACTGCTCTCCGTGACGGCGTGCAGTTGCTTTTTGGCAAGCGCACGGATATTTTCGTATTTAGCCATAGGCTGCTCCTTATCGCTCGTGCTGTTCTGCTTTTGACGGTGTGGCATTTTCAAGTTCCGGCAACAAGTTATCTACCTGCTTATACCCAATCGGCTGAACATAAAAAGCGTGTGTCTCGTTATCTTTGTGTGTCACAATAATATCGCTGACAGAGACGGAACGCATAGTTTTGGCGTTTGGACGGTCATCCCGATTATGCCGTGAATCGGTGTCATTTCGTTCAGCAACCGTACCGCTGAGACAAAATCCATGCCCTCGACCTTTACCAGATAGTCGAGTGCATTGTTGCCACCCTTGCTCTGCGAAAACCAGTGAAACAGCCCATTTGCGGGCGTGATAACAAGGCTGCTGTGCGTCTTGGTGCAATACTCCTTGTCCGTTTTGCGAACCAGTTCGCCGGGGTGATAGGTTTGAAGATACTGCATCACGCTGATACGCCGCGCAGCTTCGATATTTTTCTGATATTTGCCCATGATGACCTCCGATTTTTGAAATAAAAAAAGCACCTTGCCTGTGGACAGGTAAGATGCTTATAAGAACCGATATTCTCTTTTTCAGTTGGCTGTTTCTTCAGCAGCTGGAGAGGGGGTGTGGGGGAGAGGAACGCGCCGCGCCCTATTCCTATAAAAAGATATAGTTTCCCCTTGGATGGTTGGTATGATGTGACATAGTGGCAGAATGACATTTCTTAAATAATAGCGGGTCGCCAAACCGTTAGATAGTAAAAAAATGTCCGCTATTGGGTACTGCCGTTTTTTATGTGCCTCTACTTTCCGAATGCGTTGTTTTTTTGTCTGCCATTTTTGAAAGATTGTCCACAAAGCGAGAATGATTTCTCAACTACATTGGTCTGTCAAATTTTCAATCGTGAGTACGTCCGAAAATCAAAAATTGTATCGTGGATAGGTGCTTTTTCACTAAAAAAGGGCAGGTAATAAGTTCCTTGAAATTCCTAAAAAATCCACCAAGTTCTTCTCACTTGGGCCGACTCAAAATCCGTTGGTGGTGACACCGTGTGGGTTCGACCCCCACCACCGGCACTGATATAAAACCCCAAAAGGCGCAGAGCTTTTTGGGGTCTTTTTTTGCATGGTCACGGGGTCGAACAGGGCGGCACGGCTAAGCCGCGCACAAAAGTCTCCGGTGGAGACTTTTGAGGCCCACGCCCCCCACCACCGCTTAACAAAACAGCCCGGAACTGCCGCCTGCATTTGCGGTGGTTCCGGGCTGTTGCTTTACCTATTCACCTTGCAGCTGTCAACGTGCAGGTATGGGTTTCTGGAATGCCTTATGCCTTTTTGCTGTAATCGCGTGCGCCGTAAATGGCGGTGCCGATGCGCACAATGGTGGCACCTCGCGGATGGCATCGGGGTAATCCCGCTCATGCCCATGGAAAGGATATCCATTTTGGCGTTCTCATAATGGCGGTCAACAGCTTTTGCCAGCAGTTCCCGCATTTGGGCAAAGAACGCGCGGGTCTCATCCGGGGTTGCAGCTGCCGGTGGGATGGCCATCAGGCCGCGCAGGCGGATATGCGGCTGTGCGGCTGCCATATCCAGCAGGGGCCACAGGCTTTCGGCAGAAACGCCAGACTTGCTCTCTTCCCCGCCGATGTTGATCTCGATCAAAATTTCCTGGGTCAGGTTTGCGGCGGCAGCGGCGCGCTCCACCTTTTGCAGCAGGTGCTCGCTGTCCACGCTTTCAATCAAAGCAGCACGGCCCACCACTTTGTTGACCTTGTTGGTCTGCAAATGGCCGATAAAATGCCCCGGCTTACCGCAATAAGCGTTGGCGTCGGTCTTTTCCACCAGTTCCTGCACATGGTTTTCGCCAAACAGGTCAATGGGCAGAACGGCGCTGGCAATCACCTCTTCCACGGTGCGGGTCTTGCAGGCGGCGCACAGCAGAATATCTGCCGGGTCGCGGCCGGCTTCACGGGCGGCGGCGGCCATATTTTCACGGATGTGGCCACATTTTCGGCCATCATTGTCAGTTGTTCCTGTGTCAGCATGGTTCACATCTCCTGGTAAACGGCGCGGCTGCCGCCGATGTATTTGGGGCGGGTGCGGGCGCAGATGATGGGTGCAGCGCCGATCTGCTTGATGGTCAGGCGCACCGGCACGGCCACGCGCTTTAAGTGCATGCCAATCAGCGTACCGCCGATATCAATTCCGGCAGCGGCACGCACTTCCTCCACCAGAACCGGATGTTCAAACGCCTGCCAGCAGTTGGTTGCCCAGCTGCCGCCCGCATGGGGCTGCGGCACGGCGTTCACCTGTTCATAACCATACTTTTCGGCAGCTTCCTGCTCGATGACAATGGCGCGATTCAGGTGTTCGCAGCACTGGGCCGCCAGATAGACGCCCTGCGCTTTGAGCACCGGCAGAATACCCGCCAGCACAGCCGCGGCGGCTTCCATGCTGCTGTCCTTGCCAATATGCCCGCCAACGATCTCGCTGGAAGAGCAGCCGACTACAAAAATATCCCCGGCGCGCAGGTGTGCAGCCGCCAGCAGTTCTTCCGCTGCCTGGCGTGCCTGCGCCGTAATGGCGGCGCAATCCGGTTTTTGAACGGTGTTTTGTTCCATAATCTACCCACCTTTTTCATTTATTGATCCGGCATTATTATAACACGGGATGCAAGGTTTGTACATTCTTAAACGGTTCTAAACCAATCTTACCCCCATACAAAAACGGTGCAGCAAAGCCGCAGCCTGCTGCACCGTTTTGGGGCACTGCTGAAAACAAACTTATTCTCAGCGCTTGATATCGTAATTCATGTTCATCAGGTTGCGGATGGTGGAAACATCATCGGTGATGTTGGCATCGCCATGGATGGTGTGCTTGATGGCGGAGCTTGCCACCGCAAAGTTGACCATATCCATCGGCTTGTAGTTGTGCAGCATGGCGTAAATCAGGCCGCTGGCAAATGCATCGCCGCCGCCTACACGGTCCAGAATATTAAAGGTAAACAGCTTGCTTTCAAAGGTATGGTCCTCATACCACATAAAGGCTTTCAGGCTGTTCTCGGAGCCGGAATGGGCATAACGCACATGGCGGGCAATGCACTTGATGTTGGGGTAACGCTCCACAAAGCGCTGGAAGATCTCATCCTGCTGTTCATAGCTGGGCTGTAGGGGCACGCCGTCTTTCCAGTCGCCCTGGGCGTGGTCGCATCGTCTTTCCACAGGTGGTAAGCTCAATGCCAAACAGAACATCCACATAGGGCAGGCACTTGGTGCAGTAGTCACGGGCTTCTTCCCAAGCCCACAGGGTGGAGCGGAAGTTGCCGTCAAAGCTGACGGTCAGGCCCTTTTCCTTGGCTTTTTTCAGGCAGGCCATCACAAAATCGGCGCAGTTCTGGCCCAAAGCCGGGGTAATGCCGGAAAGATGCAGCCAGTCAAAGCCGTCCAGCAGGGCGTCCAGATCCACTTTGGAAAGGTCATACTCAGTAAAAGCGGAGTGCTTGCGGTCGTAAGTAACCTTGCTGGGGCGGATGCCGTAACCGGTTTCCAGGTAATAGGTGCCCAGACGATGGGTCGGGGTTTCCTCCGGGGTGGAAAGGATCATCGGGGTGCAGTGCACATCATTGGAGCGCAGCCAGCGCACCGCACTTTTGCCCAAAGAGTTGTTGGGCACCACGCTGAAAAACGTGCTGTCCACACCCAGGTTGGCAAGAGCAGGCAATGTTGGCCTCGCTCTCCATAGCTGGCTTCAAAGTTGGAAGCCATACGGATCTTTTCATAGTTCGGCGGGGTCAGGCGCAGCATGACCTCACCAATCGTAATAAATTTAGCCGGGCTGTCGTTATGCAGGAGCAGGGGGTTAAAATGTTCCATAACATCTACCTCTCTTTTCTGGTCCCACGGGCAAAACCAGGTCATGGCCCGCCGCAGGGTTTGTTATGTCGTATTTATTGTACCGTATTTTCGTCCCGGTTTCAACGATTTTTACACAAACTGCGCTCATATTTTGCGTTCCTTTTCACTGTTGCACAAAAAGGGCGGTACCGGGCGGCAAAAAACATCGCACACCCATGATTTTTGCGCCGGTTCGAATTGCATTTTAATGTCTTTTATTGTATAATAGTAGAAACTGTGCCCTGGCGGCGGCTGCCGCGCGGGGTGTTGATACAAGTGCCGCACAAAACAGCGTTCTGACGTTTTATGCGGGCCATAAATCTGAAGGGAGCCAAACATGGCCGAAACAATGCAGGTCTCCGCGCAGCGCGCCTGGACCCACCTGAAAAAATACCAACCGCTGATCCATGAACTTGTCAGCCGCGATCTGAAAGTCAAATACCGCCGCAGCTTTCTGGGTTACATCTGGAGCATTTTGAACCCGCTGCTGATGATGCTGCTGCAAAGCATCATCTTTTCGTACATGTTCCGCAACGATATCCCAAACTTCCCGCTTTACCTGATCTGCGGCAACACCTTGTTTACCTTTTTCAATGAGACCACCAGCATGGGCCTGACTTCTGTTATCCAGACGCCCCGCTGATCAAAAAGGTGTACATTCCCAAGTTCATCTTCCCCGTCAGCCAGGCGGTTTCCCGCTTTGTCACCATGCTGTTCAGCTTTGGTGCGGTTCTGCTGGTCATGATCTTTACCCGTGCCACCTTCTATTGGACCATCTTTTTGAGCTGGCTGCCGCTGGTGCTGCTCTTCTTTTTCAGCTGCGGGCTGGGGCTGCTGCTTTCCGCGCTGGCGGTGTATTTCCGTGATATGATGCACCTGTACAGTATCCTTACCATGGGTTGGATGTACGCCACCCCGCTGTTCTACCCCATCACCGCCCTGCCGGAAACCCTGCAGAAACTGCTGAAGCTGAACCCGCTGTACCACTACATCAACCTGTTCCGCAACCTGATGATGTACGGCAACATTCCCGGCCCCAACACCTGGATTGCTGCATTTTTTGCGCCGTTGCCTCTATGGCTATTGGCCTGTTGGTGTTCCGCAAGCTGCAAAAGAACTTTATCCTGTATATCTGACGTGAGGTAACGTATGGACGAGATTATTAAAGTCAATGACGTTTCCATGCGCTTTAACCTTGCGCAGGAAAAAACTGAGACCCTGAAAGAATACACCGTAAAACTGCTGACCCACAAGCTGTTTTTTAACGAATTTTACGCACTGAAACATGTTTCTTTCAGCATGAAGCGCGGCGAATCCCTGGCGCTGATCGGGCGCAACGGCAGCGGCAAAAGCACCATGCTGAAAGTGATTTCCGGCGTGATGTACCCCTCCGGCGGCAGCGTTGCCGTCAACGGCGAAATTGCCCCCATGATCGAGCTGGGCGCGGTTTTGACATGGATCTGACCGCGCGGGAAAACATTTTTCTGAACGGCGCGGTGCTTGGCCACGACCGGGACTATATGATGGAGCATTTTGACCGCATCATTGAATTTTCGGAGCTGAAAGATTTTGTGGATGTTCCGGTCAAAACTTTTCCAGCGGCATGATCGCTCGTTTGGGCTTTTCCATTGCCACTGAAGTACAGGCCGACATTCTGGTTTGTGACGAAGTGCTGGCCGTTGGCGACTTTATGTTCCAGCAGAAATGCCACCGCCGCATGGAAGAGATGCTTTCCAACGGCACCACGCTGCTGTTCGTCAGCCATGATATCAACCAGGTGCAGCAGCTGTGCCAGCGCTCCATCTGGCTGGATCACGGTGTTCTGCGCGGGGATGGGCCATCGCGTGAAGTCTGCGCGGACTATGTGCGCGCTATGGAGGCCGGTGAAACCTGATGGAAAAGCTGCTGACGGTTTCGGTTGCCGCCTATAACGGCACTGCCACGCTGCAAAAAGCGCTTGAATCCTGCCTGGTGGCGGATGAAAGCCTGCAGGCGCTGCTGGATGTGATCATTATTGATGATGGCTCCACCGATGGCACCGCCGCGCTGGCGCAGGCCTTTGTGCAGGCACACCCCGGCAGTTTCCGGCTGGTGAGCAAGGTGAACGGCGGGTACGGCTCCACGCTGAATACCGCAGTAGAGCTGGCCTCCGGGCGGTACTTTCGCACGCTGGACTGCGATGACTGGTTTGACACCAATGCTTTGCAGACCCTTTTGCGCCGCCTGCAAAACTGCACGGCGGATGCGGTATACACCAACTACCGCACCGTGCAGGAAAACGGCAACGGAAAGGCCTTTGATGTCTGCTGCAAATTTGATACAAACCGTGTGTATGCTGTGGGTGAAGTGCAGCAGGCCACACCTGATTTGTGCATGGAGATGCACGCGCTGACCCTCTGCACCAAAACTCTGCGCGCCGCATGGCGCCCCATGCCGGAGCATTGCAGCTACACGGATATGGGCTATACGTTTGTTGGCATGGCTGCGGCGCAGACCATCTGCTTTGTGCCGGTGGTTCTGTACCAGTACCGCCTGGGACGGGATGGCCAGAGCGTAAGCATGGCCAGCTACCGCGCCCACACGCAGGATTACATCCGCGTAGCGCGCATTCTGTTGGATGCTGCCGAACCGCTGGCCGCACAGCCTGCCCCCGCCGGGCGGGACCTGCTGCTGGTGCAGCGGGCGCGGGATGTGGCGCAGTACCTGATTGAGCTGTACCTGCGCTTTCCCCCCGACCGTGAAACCGGCCTGGCCCTGCGCCGGTATGACGAGATGCTGTGCCAGACTTACCCACACATCGCTGCCATGATGACCAACAAAAACACCCGTCTGCTGCGGGCCGGGCGTTACCTGCCCTACCGCACATTGAGCGCATGGGCGCGCGGAAAACAATCCAACGGCGGCATTTTATAATGCTGTGCCGGATACTTGAATACTTTGCCGGATATGATAAGGCAAAAAGTGAAAGGAGAATACCGTATGCTGCTGCAAAAGCTGCTTTGGCCCCGCGTGGGCATATGCACCGAGGACCGACTGTATTACCGTATGAAAGCCCCCAGCTTCCGCGATGAGGGGATATCCTGCGCATTGAACAGGGCGAACGCGTCTGCTTTGATACCTACTTTAACAGCGTCAGCGCAGACAAATGGCGCCGCTACACCGCCGCGCAGAATTTTTCGCTGCGGCTGAAACTGAGCGGCAAGCTGCGTGTTGTGCTGTGCAGCCGCCATTTCATCAACAGCCAGAGCGTGCGCGCCGTGCTGGCCGAAAAAGTAGTGCAGGCGGATTCCGTGCAGGAATTCTGCTTCGATTTTCCCAAGGGCGCTGACGGCATGCTGTTTTTTGAGCTGCAGGCCCTGAGCGGCAATGCCGCCTATTGCGGCGGCGCTTATGAGTGCGATGCCGCTGAAAAGGATGTGCAGCCCGTCAAAATCGGCGTGGATATCTGCACCTTCCGCCGGGAGCCGTTCGTTATGGGCAACATTGCCCGCATGCGCAGCGATATTTTGGAAAACGCCGCCAGCCCGCTGCACAACCACCTGGAAGTGTTTGTTTCCGATAACGGCCAGACGCTGGATTACGATAAGCTGAACAGCGATACCGTGCATGTTGTGCCCAACGCCAATGTGGGCGGTGCCGGCGGCTTTACCCGCGGCATGATCGAGATCCTGAAAGCCAACGAAAATGGCGCAGGCGTTACCCATGTACTGGTCATGGATGATGACATTGTGCTGGATACCGATGTGCTGCTGCGCACCTACACCCTGCTGAGCCTGCGCAAGTCGGAATATGCGGATGTATTTGTCGGCGGTGCCATGCTGCGGCTGGACCGCCCTAACATTCAGGTAGAAAACGGCGCCGCCTGGAACCAGGGCCAGTTGATCAGCCACAAAGCCAACTTTGATCTGACCAAGGTTGACCTGTGCGTTGCCAATGAGCTGGAAGAACACCATGAGTATAACGCCTGGTGGTACTGCTGCATCCCCATTGCCGTTGTGCGGCCGGACAACCTGCCCATGCCCATCTTTATCCGCGGCGATGACATTGAATACGGCCTACGCAACTGCAAACGCCTGGTCACCCTGAACGGCATCTGCGTATGGCATGAGCCGTTTGAGAGCAAGTATTCTTCCTCGATGTACTACTACATCCTGCGCAACCAGTGCATTGACAACAGCATGCACTGCCCCGGCTATGATGCCAACGCCCTGAAAGCCGACCTGCGCAGTCAGGTGATGGGCGAAGTGAACCGCTACCGCTATAAGAATGCTGACCTGCTGATCCGCGGCGTGCGCGACTTTTTGAAAGGCATTGACTGGCTGGAACAGACCGATGCCGAAGCCCTGCACAAAGAGATTATGGCATATGGCTACAAGGCCCAGCCGGTGGACCAGCTGGATGTTCCGTTTGATTATTCCCGCTACCTGTACGCCACCAAAGAGGAAGAAAAAAACAAGGGCAAGCTGAAAAAACTCAAGGTCAAGCTGACCCGCAACGGCTGGCTGGTGCCCCCCACCCGCGAAAACACCGTTGTGAGCATGATGCACATGACCGCCTACAATGCTTACCGCGTGCAGAAGGTACTGAACTATGATTCCAACTCCCAGAAAGGCTTTGTGACCGAGCGCAGCAAGGAAGAATACAGCCGCTGCGTGCGCGAGATGAAAGCCTGCATGAAGGAGATCGACGCCCAGTTTGACGCTGCCGCCCGGAGCTACCGCGAGCGCTGCGGCGAAGTGCGCAGTCTGGACTTCTGGAAAAAGTATCTGAACCTGGACAAGTAATTTTACCGGGCTATCCCCGGTTTTCCCTGGAAAGGAATCTTACACTTATGCCAAAAAAAGGCAAATTCGTTTGTTCTTACCATTGCGGGCATTGCTGCTGCCACCGTGATCGGCGTGGTCGGGTCAAGCTGACCCCTGCCCCGCATGTGATTTTCAGCCTGGCCCCCAGCGCAGAACCACAGGCTACCGCTGAGCCGGAGCCCATCGGCTGCGTGCTGGCCGGTACCGGGCAGGTTGTGGATTTTGCGGATCCCGGCGCAGAGGAATATGTTCCCCTGCTGGATAGCGACAGCCAGAGCCTGACCGAGCGCTATGCCCTGCCCGCTTTGGAGCGGATGACCCAGTCCGACACCGAAAACCTGATTGCCCCTTTGCAGGTCATCCAGCGCATTCAGACCCTCGGTATTGACCCCGCCACCTTTGATACCCCGGAGGCCAACTGGAAAAACCTGTACAACGCTGTCATGACCCGGCTGGCCCCCCTGGCCACCGCCGAAACCGCCCAGACTGTGAATTTTACCGGTTCCAGCCTGGCGGAACTGAATGCCTTTCTGGCAGCCAACCCCGGCAGCACGGTGGAGGTCATCTCCCCTGCTCTGGTGATGGATGCACCCTGGTGGTACCCACTGGTACGATCCTGCACGGCAACGGCGCAGTGCTGACCCCCGGCAATGAAACGCTGGACAAAGCCATTGTTCTGGACCAGGCGGAAAATACCGCCGTGACCGGCTTTGTCATCAACGGCGGGTGCAATTACGGTGTGTATGTCAAGAATTCCAGCAGTTTCTATCTGGCTGACCTTGACATCAGCAATGTTTCCCTCAAGGGCTTTTGCGTTATGGGGGAGAACACCGGCTTTGCACTGGTCAATAACAGCATCCATGAAAACCAGAATGGTGCCATCTTCCTGAATGGCGAAATCAGCGACGGCGTAATCGAGGGCAACCGCATTGAAAATAACTCTGGTGCCCGCAACCTGACCGCCGGCTGGTGCTCTGCTCCATGCCCATTGAGGACATTGAGACCGCTACAATCCGTTCCCGGATGAAATGCTGTACGATATTTTACAGTCTCCCCATCAGCTGGTTGTGCGCGGCAACACGGTTGCGCAGAACCATTCCTCCGGCATTTATTCGGAAAGCGGCTACCTGAACTATTATGTAGAGAACACGATCTACAAGAACGAAAAAGAGGGCATGTGCCTGGATTACGGCTCCTTCGGCAACTACATTACCGGATGTGAGATCCGCCAGAACGGCGGCCGCAACCGCATGAGTGATGAGGATCTGGAAGCTGACTTTATTCTGGATCAGGGCCGCATGGCGGATGGTTCCTCCCCCGCCAAGCTGCCCGGCATCTCGCTGGATAACACCGCCTACAACACCATTTACGGCAACATTGTGCGGGACAATTACGGTTCCGGCATCAAGGCTGTGCGCTCGGCGTTCAGCAACACCATTCTGTGCAACCAGATCATTGACAACAACCGGGGTGCCAGCGATACCTTCCACTTTTTTGGTATTGAGCTCAGCACTGACCTGAACGCGGACGAAGCTGTGCAGGGCCTGGATTTTACCCCCTGCTATGAGAACATCATTGCCCGCAACACCATTTCCGGCGGGCATTACGCCGGGGTGTTTATGGGCGAAGATGCGTTCATGAATGATATTTTTGACAATACCTTTATGGACTGCACTGACTGGGCTATGGAATCCCTGAGTGAGAAATACAACTCTACCTGAACAATATGGCAAACATGCCCACCGCGGGATCGAACTTTCTAACGGTCAGGGCTGATGCCGCGAGGCTGCTACATGAAACAAACACTGCAAAACCGTTTCCCGTGCCGGTGGCTGCTGCTGGCTTTTGTGCTGAACTTTGCCATTGCCGCGGCTGCACTGCTGCCTACATGATACGGGACGGCGGCCTGCTGTTGGTTGCGGCGGATTTTGACGCAGAACAGCTCTCCTACAACATGCTGTGCAACAACGCCATCAAAAGCGGCGAGGTGCTGTGGAACTGGCGCATTGATATTGGTTCGGACTTTGTATCCTCGTTCAGCTTTTACACCCTTGGCAGCCCGTTTTTCTGGCTGAGCTTTCTCTTCCCCGCCAGCGCGTTTCCCTATCTGGTCGGCTGGATCTATATGCTCAAATATGCTGTTGCCGGGCTGACCTCGTTTGCCTACTTCCGCCGCAGTGCCAGCGAGAAAAGCGCCCTGCTTGGCAGTGTGTTGTATGCATTTTCCGGTTTTTCCTGCATCAACGTGGTGTTCTATCACTTCCATGATGTGATTGCCCTGTTCCCGCTTTTGATGCTGGGGCTGGACAAACGCATGCAGGAGGGCAAAAAAGCTCCGTTCCTGTTTGCCGTTACCATCAACGCGCTGGTCAACTATTACTTCTTTATCGGGGAAGTTTTCTTCCTGGTGTTTTACTATGTTGCGCGGTATCTTTTTGGCGGCGAGGACGCCCGCCCCTGGGCAGACCTGCGCAAAAATGCCCGCAAAATTCCGGCCTGCATCCTGGAAGGCTGTCTGGGCGTCGGCATGGCGGGGGTACTGTTCATCCCCTCCATTGCGGCGGTTCTCAATAATCCCCGCGTATCGGATCACATCAGCTTGAGCCAACTGACCTTTGACTGGCCCAATTACCTGCAAATGCTGCGGGCGCTCTTCTTCCCGGCGGAGAATATGTTCAATTTTTCCGCTGTGTGCATGATAACTGGTATTCCATCGCGGCGTACCTGCCTTGGTAGGCGTCTGCCTGGTTCTGGCTTATCTGCTGCGCTGGAAGTGGGACTGGCTGCATGTGCTGCTGGTGGGGCTGTTCCTTGTAGCAGCCAGCCCGGTCAGCAACAGTCTGTTCGTCATGTTCACCAGCGAGCCGTACCGCCGCTGGTATTACATGCTGGTGTTCCTGCTGGTGCTGGCCACCATCAAGGTGCTGGACCATCTGCAGGACTACCCATGGCGCGCTGGCTGCGGCATTTCGGCTGCGGTCATTGCCGCCATCACGCTGTATCTGTACGTCAAGCGCGATACCATGGTGTATCGCAAATACTGGCTGGTTGTGTTGACATTGATTGCCATCGGCGGCGTGGTTCTGCTGTTTGCTGCCCTGGGCGGGGTGCGGCGGCTGCGCCTGCGCCGCCCCATGGCTGCCCTGACGGCCTGCACTGCTCTGGTTGCTGCACTGACCACCGGTTTTACCGTGGGCACCTATCAGCGTGCCTACACCCAGACGATCGGCCTGACCACCACAGAAATTTATGGTGACGTTATCCACAGCGGCGACGGCCTGCCTGATGCCCTGCCCTACCGCTATTATTTCTGGGAGCCGTATTCCAACCGCGGCATGGCAGCTTACCTGCCGGACCGTACCTCCTTTTTGAGCACGCTTTCCCCCTCCATCTTTACACTGTATGATGCCCTGGGGGACGAGCGCCACGCCATTACCCCCGCCGGGCCGGAGGGCACCAACGAGCTGCTTTCCGTTGGGTATTATATCCGCAACAACTCCGACTGGCCGGATGAAATCTACACCAGTTTTTCCAACGGTCACGAGCAGATCAACGTCTATCAGGATTCCCACGCCCTGCCCATCGGCTTCTGCTATGATACCTACATGACCCGCAGTGCGTTTGACGAGATTGACCCCGCCGAGCGCGCCCATGCCATGTTAAAGACCCTTGTGGTGACAGACGAGGACAAAGCCACGGTTTCCACCATACTGCGCCACTATGATGCCGTGCTGGATGGTGAGATCAGCCAGGAAAACAAGTATGCCGACATGGACAAGCGCCGCGAAGCCTGCACCGATGTGTTTGATTATGGCACAGACTATTTTTATTCCGAAATCACATCCGGCAGCGAGCAGTACGCGTTTTTCAGTGTTCCCTATGACAAAGCGTGGAGCGCCACGGTCAACGGCGAATCTGCAGAGATCCTGAACATCAACGGCCTGATGGCCGTCAAGGTGAATGCCGGTAAAAACTGTATTCGTTTCCACTACTCCCCCACCCCGCTCTGGCGCGGGATCGGGGTCAGCGCCATTAGCATTCTGCTGACGGCAATTTACCTGCTGGCCGGGCGGCGCAGCAGAAAAAGCAAAAAAGAGGTGCTGTAAACCATGAAGGCTACCCGCGAAAATCCAATCCTGTACATCGTGATCCCCTGCTATAACGAGCAGGAGGTTCTGCCCATTACCAGCAAGCTGTTTTTGAAAAAGATCACCGACCTGGTTGCCGCCGGTAAAATCAGCGATGACAGCCGCGTGCTGTTTGTCAACGATGGCTCCAAGGACAAAACCTGGTCCATCATCTGCGACCTGGCCAAGAGCGACAAGCACTACATCGGCATCAGCCAGAGCCGCAACCGCGGTCACCAGAACGCAGTGCTGGCCGGTTTGATGGAAGCCAAGGACAAGTGCGATATCACCATCTCCATTGACTGCGACGGTCAGGACGACATCAACGCCATGGACGCCATGGTAGATGCCTATGTGAACGATGGCTGCGAAGTTGTGTACGGCGTGCGCTCCAAGCGCGATACGGATACCTTCTTCAAGCGCTTTACGGCAGAAAGCTTCTACAAGCTGCTGAACGCCATGGGGGCCGAGGTTGTTTACAACCACGCGGACTACCGCCTGATGAGCGCCCGCGTGCTGCATGAGTTTGCCAATTTCAAGGAGGTCAACCTGTTCCTGCGCGGCATGGTGCCGCTGGTGGGCTTTAAATCCACCAGCGTTGCTTACGAGCGCCACGAGCGCATTGCGGGTGAAAGCCACTATCCCCTGTCCAAAATGCTGTCCCTTGCGTTTGACGGCATCACCAGCCTTTCCGTCAAGCCCATCCGGTTCATTACCGGGTTTGGCGTTATTGTGGCGCTCATCAGCTTTATCGGTGTGATCTGGGCCATTGTGGAAGCGCTGCTGGGTGCCACCGTATCCGGCTGGGCCAGCATGACCAGCATCATCTGCTTTGTTTCCGGCGTACAGCTGATCTGCCTGGGCGTGATCGGCGAGTACATCGGCAAGATCTACATGGAAACCAAGCGCCGCCCTCGCTACATCATCAGTGACCGCACGTGGATGAGGATGAGAAGTAATCGGCTGGCAGAGTTACGCCTGTTTGCTTTACCTAATATAGCACCAACAAAATAAATTTGTGCCGCGCGTTTTACCCCTGTATGGGGGGTGGGACGCGCGGCTTTTTTTGTTGTTTCGGAGGTTTCCATGCTCACGGTTGTCTCATTTTGCAGGAGAGTATCATAAAACTAAGGCAACATCGCACAATTCCCGCCTTGCGGCTTAAGCACCGCTCCGGCAGCTGCGGCACGGCATCTGCGTTGCCAAAATGCTCGATAATGTCGGGTTGCGGTACCCGCATCGTGCTTCGGGGGCAAAAGCCCCTCG